>Ga0210407_10000223_pt1 | contig 70885 bp, 52 predicted proteins | sample IncBWC27MmetaG_FD_150860 | JGI IMG/M metagenome (GOLD analysis project Ga0210407, IMG submission 150860) | Forest soil microbial communities from Barre Woods Harvard Forest LTER site, Petersham, Massachusetts, United States - Inc-BW-C-27-M | ecosystem: Environmental > Terrestrial > Soil >...
CGACTCCGCGCCGCAGGCAAACCGCCCAAACTCGCTCTCACCGCCACCATGCGAAAACTCCTACTCCTCCTTAATCGCTCCCTCAAACCCCAACCTATCCTCGCTTGAACTCAAGACAGTTACTACAGAAGCGAACGGAACATGACATGAACATCGACATATCCTTCTTCGGGATGTCGAAACGCTTCTGGCAAAGTGCCGACGATCTCGAAGCCAAGCCGCTGCCACAATCGGATTGCCGATTCGTTTGTGGACGCAACAAAGTTGAATTGGATCGCGCGAAAGCCGAGCCGGACCGCTTCTTTCAGGCAATGTTCGCCCATTGCGCGGCCAATCCCTTGTCCTTGCGCATCCGGCGGAACCATGAACGCCGCGTTCGCCACGTGCGAACCAGGTCCCAGTTGATTCGCTCTCAAAATGTAAGTGCCAAGAACCCGCCCGTCGCTTTCCGCGACATAAGTATGCGTGTCGGACCGGAACCAATACGCCAACGCATCCTGGCGCGGCATCCGCGAATCGAATGCATAGGTGTCGGCGGAAGCAATTACATCGTGAAAAATAGTCCAGATCGCGTCGCGATCCGAATCTATCGCCGGGCGAAGGTTGATCACTGCGGTAATAAGCGCCTAAGCCGACGCGGAATGGACGTAGCGCCAGAGAGCCAACCATTTCCCGTTCCCTCGCTCAAACACAAACTGGTCCACTCCGGTTTCGCGGCTGCGCTCTCCGGCCCTCTCAATCAGGCTACGAATCTTCTCAACGCTGGAATTCATTTTTCACGAGCAAACTGTGATTCAAATAAGACGCAGAGTTAGGGTTGGGCCTCGAACGTAATCGGAATCATGGTTGACCACTCCTGGCCAGGCTCTGACTTCCATTGCCGAAGAGCCCTGGTGGAGGCGCGGTCAAGGAGGTCGTTGCCAGTTGACTGTACGGTTAGCACCTCTTTTACAGTCCCGTTCGCGTCGAAGCTCAGACGGAAGCGCCCCGTGTGCGCTGCGTTATCGTGAAACCGCGCCTCAAAAGGATAGTTTGGTCGCGGCTTATACACCAATCGACGTTGGCGGCCCGGTTGCTGGCGGGCTGCGACGCCCGGTTTGGGCGTCGGTCGCGGGGAAGGATGGGTTTCCGCTATCGCCGGCCAGTGAGGAGCAGTCTCGGGCGTGATTTGGGCGAGAAAGGTTTGCACGACACTCGATGGCTGAACCAGGTCCAACCCCTCGCCTTTTTCATTCCGCGCAATGACAATGCCAATTACCGCGCCACCTCCATCGACGACTGGCGAGCCGATGGCAGTGGCTGGGATCGGCGCCACGATTCCAAGCCGGTCTCCGCGACGGTCGCCTTGCTTCACATAGATTGTTCCTTCGATCGGCGTCCCCTCACTGCCCGCGAGCGCGCTTCCGATCACCACGACTCGCGTGCCGATATCGGTTTTGCCAGTCTTGTCCAGCGGGAGAAACGATACCCCCTTCACCTCAGCCTTGAGTACTGCGAGATCGAGTGTCGTCGAGGAGGCGAGAATACCGGTTACATTGCAGATTGTTCCATCTCCCATTTTGGCGACGCCATACGCGCCACCATCCGCCGTGTGGCAGTTCGTAATCAGCCTGCCATCGTCTGCGACGAAAAAGCCCGTTCCCGTCCGCAGCAGCTTGCCGGATGCGTCGAAGACGGTGACCAAAATTATGGCGGGACGGATGCTGCTCGCTAGTGTTGCCAAACCAAGAGCCTGGCCTTCCAACGTCGGACTCGGGAGCGGTGACGGAGTCGGAGACTGACCTGGGCTATTGGGGCTCGGCGTTGCAGACGGCTGTTCGGAGGATGGTTCGCCGACCATTTGATATCTGGGCTTTGGCTTGCAGGCAGTCATCGCAAGAACGGCCAGGCAAAACAAACATCCACACGCGAGTCGAAAATATTTCATTTGTCTCCTGCGAAGATAGCGGCGTGCCTTTTGCCCTATATCCAATCATGGCGACAAAATCGGCGATCTGTCACGCCAATTAGTGACCGCAGGTGGCCGCTAACGAAGGAAAACTCCCCCCTGAGCTGCGTCCCTTCTTTACGCAGAGCGAAGGTCAGCGACGTTTAAAGTACTGCACCGCTCTTTCGTGTTTCTTCGCAGTGGCTTTTGTCGTGAAGTGCCAAGATTCTTGCGGATGTTGATGGTGAAGGATGGATGCAATAATGTATCTCGTCAGAATTTCTCGAACCGTTGATGCCATCCACGGAAGATCAGACCAAGTAGAATCATCATTGAGAGCAATAAAAACCCCATCATCGGCAGAACAAACCGCGGCTGAATTTCCGCGAAGAAACAATTCAATACCACCATGACGACTCCGAAAGCGGACAAAGTGGCCGAGTACAGAATGACCCTTCCCCCGCCAGGTTGGAACTCTCTATGTATAAAGAGCGCCACCGAAAGGACGAGCAAGCCGATAATGCTCCATGCGCGAAACGAGATCGGATTCCACCATCGAAAATAGAACCGGTTGGCCGCGTCGATGAGTGCCGTGCGCGGTCCGCGAAAGGTTTTCAATTGCGCACATTGCGGCATATAAGTGCGGTGATCGAAAAAATAATCTGTCGTGACGAAGAGGTAGCGTACGACATCAGCTTCACGCAGCCGAGTCGCGTATTCGAAATCATTCAGCGCGGCAGACTGGAGCGCCGCGCTCGGTGGACAAAGAAACGCGTGCGCCATTTCGTTCAGAGAACGATCAAATTTTTCATCCTGAAATTTCCCAGGCGAACTGAACAAATCGGTTCGCGCGTCCCTAACAAACTGTGGCGGGTCCCAAGGCTTGTTTTGTCCGAACCAGTTTGCGAGTGCAGCAAGGAGCTGCCGCGTCTCGGGCAGCTGGCATTGCGACGCCGTGGCACTGAGAAGTTCATCGCGCGACTGAGCCGGCATCTGGCCGAGAAAATTAAGCCGCCAAACAAAAGTATAACCGAACTTTGACCGCCAATGGATGTGCGCGTGCCAGCAGAGCAGATGCGTGAAGCTCGTCGCTAAAATCATCGCACTCAGCCCCGTCGCGAGCGAGCCCACCCACACGCGCGCCGGCTTGCCCAACTCAAAATTAGAAGTGGATTTTGTTTGCCGCCGCACCAGGAAAATGCGCAAAGATTGCCTGAGCGCGATCGGGAATATGGTGGCCGGCAAGAGTACAGCGAGGACATAGTTAACATGGCGAGTCAAGATTCCGCCACAGAGCAATGTTCCGAAGAGAACCCAATCACGCATCACAATTCCTGGATAGCGAAGCACAATGCGCAGACCGGCTCCCGCTAAGAACACGATGATGATCATGCTGAGCGTTTCCGAGCCAATGCAATGCGCAAAGGTGTAGAATAGGGGGTGGCTGCTAAAGAAAACCGCGAGGATCAGACGCGTTGATAAAGTTGCGGTGACCGCATTAATGAAATAGAGCGCGGCACACCATAAAGCGGCGTGTTGTAGAAACAGGAGCACGAACACCCCACCATCAGTGAGCTGCGTCTGCTTGATAAAATGGCCGAGCGAAACCGCTGGCCCTGCTCCGCTGATTAGATAACCGAACCAAAGTGGCACACGGCTAAGCGTGCAATACAGCGGACCGTGCAACAAAATCGTGGGTGCGCTTGGCGGATAAACTACTTGCACGTACGCGTCCACGTCGCGCCAAAGGGGCGGCACAACCGCCATCAGCCACAGTGACGGGACAGCGAGGAACAAAAGTGGTAAGGCCGTCGCAAAAACTTTCCTGACCTTCGACTCGATTTTGCCCATGCTCCGCGAGTTTCCAGCCATTCTATCCGCTAAGAGCCGGAATTTGCGGTTGTCAACAACAGTCGTCCTCCAGCGCGCCACCGAAAAGATTGTAGCAGCGCAGCGATTCTCTCTAGCGAACGTAGATGCGAATTATCGTAAGCTAGACGATCTTGCAACGCGCGTGCTTGAACGAGGCGGTTTTCGGAAGCCGATTTCGAACCTGTACACTCGTATGCCCAAATCGCGAGCAATGCAGCGAGAAGTGACAAATCGAGCGCGAGATGAGCAGTAAAACTCCAGTTTTTGCTGGCGTGACCGAAGGAGCCGCAGGTGATGTCGAGGCCGCGGAGTTTGGCAGCGAGAGTGGCGATGATGAAAGATCTCCCAAATCGCGTCGCGATCTGTGTTTGTCGCCGGCCGAATGCTTACCACGATCAGACCAATTGGCCCAGGCTTTCGTAGAGTGCGCGCCGCGTAGAGCGCGCCTGCTTCTCCGCCGTCTCATACCGGATCGACATCATCCGCAGCGCGAATGGAATGAGCGCTCTCTTCTGTTCGGGCAACTGGACTGCGCCGATGTTGCCGCCGCTGATCTTCCGAAAAGGCCACCGATCAAAAAGCCATTCGGCTCCGTATGATGCCCCCAACGTAACGTCTGACCAGCTTCCGCTGCACCGCGACCAATCGTGCCCCATTGAATATCGTGCAGCACGATCCAGCCTCCGTTTTGCATGTAAAGCGTGAGCCGGAGCAGATCGAGCAGCGGTAGAGGATGGCGGTGGTCGGCGTCGATAAAGGCAATCTTCAATTCGTCGCGCCGCGCGATTTGCGAGGCGAAGCTCGAGTCGCGTGGAATGTGCAGGCGGACCATTGGCACGAGTTGCGGAAACAATTCTGCAATCTCAAAACCGCTCCGGCGCGTCCGATCGACCGCGCATTGCGGCTGAATGTCGATCGTATCGACCCAGCTTGCGCCATCAGTACCATGCCGGCGACGGAGAACGGCCGCAATAACGCCCGCTGAAAAGCCGGTCAAAGTTCCGATTTCGACGACCCGTTGCGGCGCGAGAATGCTGATGAAGGCGGTGAGAAAAAGATAATCGCTCGGTCCGATGCTCCCCCGGTCATAGTCCCGACGCTTCGCGATTGAACGGAGAAATTCCAACTCACCGGGCGAAGGAGTTGTGCCAGTGTGCCCGAGCATGCCGGCTAGACGCGCGTAAGCCGATTCAAAATCAGAGAGGGAATTGAACTCGCAAATTTCGGCGGGCGCACTCGGCCGCGGCGCAGAAAGAGAACGTAACGAGTGGCCAAAAACCTGCGTTCGAAAACCCAAAGCGGCATGACGAACAGCGCCAAACAAAATCACAATCGGAACTCTCATCGCGGCCGCAATCGCGCGATCGATTCCAAAAAACTCACGTCCAGCTCTTCGAACTTTTCGTAACCAATCGCGTGCGGCGCGTGATAGCGCCCTCATTCCAGAAATCAGTCGATAGCGTGTAACAGACGCCGCGCCATAATAGCTACACGACGCGTGGGATTTTCTAATGATAAATACGCGATTTCCCAAAAGAAATGCGCAACAGAAAAATGGTCGCGCCGAGCAAAACGAGATCGAGCGCGAGATGGGTGGAGAAGCCCCAGTTTTTGCTCGCATGACCGAAGCAACCGCAGGTGATGTCGAGGCCACGGACTTTGGCGGCCACGGTGGCGACGATGAAGATCGAAATGAGCGCAGTTAAGATCGATAATCCGCCGAGATAAAGACGCCGCGCGATCAGAGCGAGTCCGCACAAAATTTCCAGCCAGGGCAAATAAAACGCGAGCCCGACACCGATCGCCCATGGCAAAATTTTATAATTGTCAATGTCATTGGCGAAACCAATCGGATCGAGCGCTTTGATGACACCGGAGTAAATGAAAACGCCGCCGATGATAAGATCGACAATGCGCCAAGCAGTATTGCCTCGGAAAAAAACCATCGTTCACCGAGAACATCCAACACTGAACATCCAACATCGAACGTCGAAGGTTTCATGCTTCTGCAATTGAGCGTCGGATGTTCGGCGTTGGATGTTCGATGTTTGCTTCATTTCTTCGACTTCAACCATTCTTCCCACCCGCCTTGGAGCACGAAAACATTTTTGAGCTGCGCTTGATCGCGCAATCGTTTGGCCACTTCGCGACTCGCGTTGCAACTTTGGCTGCTGCAATAAACGACGATACGTTTCTCCGGCGACCAATTTTGGAGAAATTGCGGCAGCAATTCGTTCCAGCGGTCTTCATTCAACAAAATCGCGCCGGGAACGTGATCGCGTTCAAATTCCGCATCCGGCCGCGCATCGATCCAAATCGCGTTCTCGCCCCACGCCTGCGCTTGCGCGAGAGTGACCAATTCCGAAGCGGGAATCGGCGATTGCCAGGAGACTTTCCCGCGAAAATAAACTGCCTGACCGATGGCCGGCAGCAAGGCCAGCGCGATAAGCAGCAGGGCCTGTTTAATCGCGCGTGACTTCACCGTTATCGCGCAACGGAAGCTGGGGTCGGCGTTGGGCCGGGTGTGACAACCACGGTTGCGTAAGAGCTCTTTGGCGAATTTTCAGATTGAATCGTGATCGTAGCCCCGGCCGCTTTGTCTGTTTGCGCCGGTTGCACGTCGATCTTGAACTCACCGTTGCCGGTTTGCTCGACTTTCGTTTGGAAGGCTGGATTCGAAGACGTCACCTTGAGCGATTTCACGGGAAACTCTTTTGCCGCTTTCACCATGATGGTTTTCACCTTCGCTTCTTCGCCGCCTTGCCAATAAAGAACCGCGGGCTGAATTTCGAACAACTGCGGGATCGTGGTCTTGAGCGTGAGAACGGTCGTACCATGCGCCGGATCGGGATCGTCGGTTTGCACCGTGACGGTTTTAACTTGCAGACCAGTGCGGTCGCCAATGTTGAACGTGGCGGTAATCTCGCCCTTTTCGCCCGGCGCGACCTGGTCTTTTTGTGTTTGTGCCGTTGTGCATCCGCACGAGGCATGCACCGATTTAAAATGAACCGGCGTCTTGCCGGCGTTTTCGTATTTGAAATGGCCGACCGCTTGCTTGTCGCCAATCGCGGGATGCAAGTCGATCTGTGTTTGTTCCCATTTCAATTCTGCACGTGCCGTCGCGCAAAGAAAGATCGACAAACTGGCTGAGAATATCTGGTTTTTCATGTTTTCCGTGTTTTGGATAGGAATCTTAACATAATCCGCGACCGCGTCACGCGAAGAACGGCAGCGCACAATTCTGTAGCCGCGGCCTTGCGGGCCGTCCCAAGGTAAGTGTTCCTGCTCGCTAAAGCGCTCAACGCCCCACAGAGACGTGGCTATAGCTGCGTAGCAAAGCGGTGCGCTACAGATTCCTGGGCACCGAGTCCTGAATGGGAAACATGTTGGTTCTTTAGTATTGTGCTAACCCGATCGCCGCGGCTGTCAAAAGGTAAGTACTCAGATAGTTAACGCGGGACGAATTCCCGCACATAATCCCCTACGGCATCACGCCAACCGCGAGGTGTACTGCCGGTGATCGCGATATATTTCGTCGTGGAGAGAACGGAATAAACCGGACGACGTGCAATCCAGTTTTTCATGTCGGACAACTTCAGCGCGCCGACGGTTTTCGCTTTCAATGGAATGCCGAGCGAGCGGCAGCAATCGAGAGAAAACTGCGCGTATTCCTGCCAGGTGCATTCGCCGGCATTGGCGAAATGCAAAATACCGCTGTAGCCAAGGTCGCCGACCCCGGCCGAACGAGATTCACGTTTCGCCTCAAATTGACCGCGGTCAGCGACCACGGCTACAACCTTCAGAAGCATTTGCGCGATATCGAGCGTGTATGTGGGCGTCGAAAATTTGTCGGCGATGGCTTCGACATGTTCGTTTTCGCGAGCCTGCTTGATCACGCCGTCGATAAAGCTCGGCCGATCCGGACCAAATACCCACGAGACCCGCACAACGAGATGTCGATCTTGCGTTTGCAAAACCAACTTCTCCCCTTCCCTTTTTGACTCTCCATAAAAGCTGATCGGCTTCGCCGCATCATCTTCCGTGTAGGGCTCGCGTTTTTCGCCATCGAAAACGTAATCGGTGCTGAAGTGGATGAGCTTCGCTTTTCTCTCACGACAAATTTCCGCGAGGACCCGCGGCGCTTCGGCGTTGATTTGAAACGCCTGCTCACGCTCCGTCTCGCAAAGATCGACATTGGTAAACGCGGCGCAATTGATCAAAACGTCGAAATCGAGCGCGGTGATTTTCTCTCGCACTTGGTCGAAATTCGTCAGATCAAGTTGCGCGTGATTGAAACCAACGACATCGAATTTGTCGCGATATTCACGAGTGAGCGCAGCACCGAGGCGGCCACTGCTACCGATAATGACGATTTTCATTTTCTTCTGTAGCGGCGCTCTATGAGCGTCGCATTAACTCGACCGGACGGTCATAGACCGCCGCTACAAACTCAATAACGTCCGGCGCGTTCGAGCAACGCTTGCCACCGCGGTTGATTGTCGACGTACCACTGGATGGTCGCGTCGAGACCATCTTTGAAATATTTTCGCGGCGCCCATTTCAATTCGCACTGGGCAAAGGAGGAATCAATGGCGTAACGACGATCATGTCCGAGCCGGTCGGTCACAAATGAAATCAGGCTCTCCGGTTTTTCGAGCTTCTGTAGAATCGTCTTTACCACGTCGAGATTCACCATTTCATTGCCGCCGCCGAAATTGTAAGTCGCTCCCGGCCTTCCCTCGAAAAGTACGGCGACAATCGCGGCACAATGATCCTCGACATGAATCCAGTCGCGCACGTTGAGGCCGTCGCCATAAACCGGCAATGGCTCGTCGCGCATTGCCTTGATGATCATGAGCGGAATGAGTTTTTCCGGAAATTGATAGGGGCCGTAGTTGTTCGAGCAACGCGTCACGATCACTTCTTGGCCATAGGTTCGGTAACAAGCGAGAGCTAGCAGATCGGCGCCGGCCTTGCTCGCGGAGTAAGGCGAGCTCGGATCAAGCGGCGATTGCTCCGTGAATTTCCCAGTTTCGCCTAGCGAGCCGTAAACTTCGTCCGTGGAAATTTGAATGAACCGCTGCACGCCGTGGCGGCGTGCACAATCGAGCAGCACACTCGTGCCGACCACGTTGGTGTGGATGAAGTTGAGAGGCGAATTGATGCTGCGATCGACGTGCGATTCGGCCGCGAAATTGATCACGGCGTAAAATTGGTGCTCGGTCATAAGCGCATCCATCTGGTCGGCGTTGGCGATGTCGGCTTTGAAAAACTCGTAACGCTCGCCATGTTCCTCGACCACGCCATCGAGATTGGCGAGATTGCCGGCGTATGTGAGCACATCAACATTGGTCACCGACGCCGGCTTGTAATGTTGCAAAATATACCGAATAAAGTTGCTCCCAATGAATCCGCAGCCGCCGGTCACGAGAATGCGCATGGCAGCGCGTACTAGCAGCGAGAACGGCGGCGCGCTAGCAGATTTTCCGATGCTGCGCGATCAACTCGAAGGATGGAAAACGCGCCTCGCGGAGACCGATTGGATTCCGTGGCTCATCATTGGGTTCGCTGCGCTCCTGCGCTTTTTCCTGCTTGGAATCAAGCCGCCCCATTTCGACGAGGGCATCAACGGCTGGTTTGTCGATCAAATGATCAAGACTGGCTTTTACAGATACGATCCCACGAATTATCACGGACCGCTGCATTTTTACGTGCTGCTGCTGTCGCAGGCTCTATTCGGGCGGAATGTGTGGGCTTTACGTTTGCCGGTCGTGCTCGTCAGCATCATTTGCGTCTGGCTCACGCTGAAATTCGAGCCGTTCGTCGGGCGAAGCGGGAGTCGAATAGCCGCGCTGGCCATGGCGGTCTCGCCTGGTTTCGTTTTCTACGGGCGCTATTCGATTCACGAAGTCTGGCTCGTTCTCTTCTCGATGCTGTTCGTTCTCGGGCTGCTCGGTCTGTGGAAGTTTGGAACGCCGAATTATCTCTGGTGCGCGGGCATGGGACTGACCGGCATGATCCTGACAAAGGAAACTTATATCATCCATCTCGGCTGCGCGCTGATCGCGGTGCCGGTGCTATTAATCGCTAACGCTTTCAGTCCGCTTCCGGATGCGCGGCCCGCCCGGCAGACCTGGGACTCTGTCGATCTTGCAGTTGTTCTCGCGACCGGCAGTGCAGTCGTGATCTTTTTTTATTCGGGAACGTTCCTTCACTGGAGCGGGGTCAAAGGTTTGTACCAAGCCTACAGCGCCTGGTTCGCGACCGGCCACGAGGGCCACGGCCATGAAAAACCGTGGCATTACTGGGTTTCGAAACTGATCGTGCGCTATGAATTACCGGTGCTGGCCGGTTTAATTCTCTGTTTATTTTGGCATCGATTCAAGAATGTTAGTTTGCGTTATCTCGCTATTTATGGCGTGGGCACGTTGATCGCTTACAGCATCGTCAAATATAAGACGCCGTGGTGTATCATCAGCATTGTCTGGCCTCTCTTGTTTATCTTCGGCGCGGCGTTCTTAGTTGTCTCTCTAAGATATCGCACGATTACCTATGTTGTATCGACAATCCTGTTGGGCGCTTCGCTTGGATCGACAATCTGGCTCAACTATTTTCGCTGCACGACGGACACCGAGCCGTACGTTTACGTCCAGACTTATAACGACATCTATAAGTTGACCGACCCTTTGCTGAAACTGGCACACAAAGATCCGATCTTTTACCAGTTAATCGGCCACATGATCCGGACGAGCGCTTATCCGCTGCCGTGGATTCTTGGTGACTTCCCAAATGTCGGTTACTACGAGCACGAGACCTTGCCAGCAAAGCTCGATGCCGCTTTTCTCCTCGTCCAGGAGGATCGAATCGCCGAGGTTGAAGGAAAATTGCACGATTCTTATTATACAGAACCGTTGAGGCTTCGCGCTTATCAGGACATTTCGAAAGTCTATTTCAGCGCGAAGATTTTCAAAGAGTTCTTCCCCGGCCGGCCACCCGACTTCAGGGGCAAGGGATCGCTTTAGCGCGTCGCGCGGTGCCGATGAAATGGCTCTCCGCCGGAGTAACCTTTGTCAATTGCGCGACCGTTTGCGGCCTGATCCTTGGGATGGCGACAAACGGCTTGGCTCTGTCGGTCGCCGTGGCGTCTCTTATATTAGGCACGGTCGCTGCTATCTTTGCCTATCTTAGAACTTCGGATCCAGAGACAAAGCTCGACATCTTAGATTCTGCGGAGCCGGAAGCGAAGCTTTCCAAGCGCGCGCAACGACGACTCCGATGCGCAGGCAATTTACCTTCAGCACCAGCGGCTATTTGCAAATATCGGAACTTTTGGACTTGGGTTTTAGCCGCGTGCTTTACCATTTTCGCACTTCGCTCTTTTTCCTGGCTGCTCTACATCGACGGCAATCAACTTAAAATTCAATCGCCAAACAACCTCGGCGATCTCGCGCTGCATATTACTTATATTAGAAACTTCGCGAACGGGGTTTCCATCTGGCCGGACAATCCGATCTACGTTTTCAGCAAACTAAGATATCCGGCCGGCATCGACTTATTTAATGCTTTGCTTTGTTACCTGCATTTCGACCTGACCCGCGGTCTGGTCTGGACCGGATTGCTCGCCTCGCTCGCGACCTTTTATGCATTTTACCGCTGGGGCGGAGCGTTCGGTGTAGCCGGCTTTCTATTCAATGGCGGCATCGCTGGATTTCAAATTCTCAACTCTTCCACCTTTCTTAAGTTTCTCGATTATCAGGGGGACAAAACCATCGCTTGGAAAAGCATCCCACTGTCGATGTTCGTGACACAACGCGGTTTGCTCTACGCGATTCCCGCTGGATTGCTTCTCCTCTGGCACTGGCGCGAGAAATTTCTTAGGACTCCCGCGGAAGATCGACATCGAGGGCCGCTGCCGTTCTGGGTCGAGCTCTCATTGTATGCCTCGATGCCGCTCTTCCACGTGCACACGTTTCTCGCCCTCAGCATCGTTTTGGCTTTTATGCTTATCATCGGCAAGGCGCGAATGCGCAGACACGTCGTGACACTTCTTGCCAGCTCCTTCCTTCCCGCGACGTTCTTCGTTTGGTTAATCACGGACCATTTTCAAGCGGGATCTGTTCTCGAGTGGCATCCAGGATGGGTGCAAAGTGACGAGGATTTCGCCCGGCCGTTCTTCTTGTTTTGGTTCGCAAACTTCGGCATTTTGATTCCGCTGGTTTTCGTGCTGATCGGCTTCTGCGTGCGACGCGTCTGGAAAACAGGAATCCGGTGGAGTAACAAATTGTCAACAGAAGTGGTTTTCCTTTTGGCGGCGACAACGATTTTTGTTTCTGCGTTCTTCGTCAAGACGGCGCCTTGGGGATGGGACAATCTCAAGATCATGATTTGGGCCTACTTTCTCGTGCTTCCGTTTTTGTGGACACATCTCATTGCCCGCTGGTCCGTGCCAGTGCGGGTGGCGATTTGCGTCGCACTCTTCGGCTCCGGGTTTGTCAGCTTGCTGGGCGGGCTAGCGGCGGGGCGGAACGGCTTTGGATTTGCGGATCGCGCAGAACTTGATGGGGTCGGCGACGCGGTCGAAAGATTGCCCGCGGAAGCTCGTTTTGCCGCCTACCCAATCTACAATCATCCCCTATTGCTCCAGGGCCGGAAGGTTGTGCTTGGTTATCCGGGACATCTTTGGACGGAGGGTTTTGATTCCGGCCCGCAGCAGAAAAGGATCTATGCCTACACACAGGAGCAGCTCCGCGAATTGATGGAGGGCGCGGGAGACTGGCGGGAAACTGCGCGGCATTTGCGTGTGCGCTATCTTTTTTGGGGACGAGAGGAAAAGATCAATTACCCGATGAGCGGACGGCCGTGGGAGAAGACGATTGCGCCGGTCGCTTCCGGGATTTGGGGCGCGATCTATGATTTGGAAGAACCCATCAACCAATGAGCCGGTAGTCTTTCGTGAATCGTGAATCGTGATTCGTAAATCGACCTCGGCGCGTCTTTCGTCTTCCTCACGCGCGCACTCTTCGAGGCCGCTCAGCCGTTCACAAAGTAGACGAATTTCCAGCTCCCGTTCACACGCCGGAGCCCCGCGCGGTAGCCATCGTAATTGAGCGATTCGTCGGCGAATTGCGGTGGCGCCACCATGTAATCGCCTTTCTTCACGAATTTTTCCGAGAGGATGCCGTCCAGCTCCGGCCAGAGATTCTGCTCGTCCCAGTACTTAAAGACACCTTCCCCGGATCTCTCCGGATTCAGGCTGTAACCAAAGTCCGGGGTCATCATCCCAGCCAGCGTGTTCACATCGTGAGCCGCCACCGCTTTGCGCAGCCGGCCGACAAAGGCTTGAAAATCAACATCGCCGCTTTCCTCGCGCAGCTCGGCTTTCGTTTTCTTCTTCAGGGCCGCCTTTTTCTCTTTCTCTTTTTGCGATGGCGTTTGGCAGCCGCTTAAGCCGATGGCGAGCAGGAGCAGGATGGAAGCGATGATTTTCATCAACCTACAGGTGTGTCACGTTTGCGATTTGGATTCAAGACCGGTGTGCGCTTTAAGGAAAGGCGATTTTTAACTTCGAAAGCTCTCCGAATTGCAAACCGCCGCTCCCTGTTCCGCCGTCGTCGAAATGGGTGCGCGAGGAAAATGAAATAAATTGCGCTGGCAAGATCGACGAAGCCGCAAGGAGGACTCGTTAGGCGGATTCGCCCAGCGCGTAAAATCGCGAAGACATTTTCGGCGCTAAGCTCCGGCGGGCATGGAATGCTTGTGTAATGCCTTCCAAAAGCGTGTAGCCGGTGCGCATCGGAAGTCGCGACTAACGGCTTGCCAAAGCGCGAAGCCACTTTTGCCGCCCGGCGATTCGGGTTTAAAAGACCTTTGTGAAAATGGCAGAGCTCGACCGCGTCGAAGCAATCGATTTCGTCAAGAAGGCGCGATCCGATTGAGCCGCCAAGGAAATAAAACGGATGAGGCGCGATCGTAAAGATCGACATTCGGCGCCGGGCCCGCAGCCGGCGCAGATCGTCGAAGTTTTTGAGGTCCGCGATTTCTGCGGCGGTCACATTCAGCACGATAACATCCGCGCCGCATAACCGAACTTCGGCGGCAGGAATGAGCAAGATTCCCATTGTCGCCGCATCGGCGAACACCTCCGGTCGATCAAAAACGGCGTCGTGCAGCGTGATCGCGAGGACGCGAAAGCCAAGCGCTCTTGCGCGCTCGAGCAATTGATGAGCGGAATAATCGATGACGTCTTTGGGATCATCCAGGGTGTGGATGTGCAGATCGACTTTGATCCAATCGCGGTCATCAGCGGCAGCGGGCATCGCAGAAATGTAACCGCAGATTTCATGCCTGTCGTGCTCGTGCTCCCGCTGGATTTGATTTTCAAGCGCACTGCAAGCGAGAGAAAGATTAAGAGCAAGAAAAGGAACGAAACGAAACGAGACTTGCCACATCGTCCGGGCTGCGGAAGATTTTCGCGCCTCAAGACACCGAACGCTCGGGTGGTGGAATGGCAGACACGTACGTTTGAGGGGCGTATGCCGAAAGGCATGCGGGTTCAAGTCCCGCCCCGAGCACCAAATTTTTCCGCTTGCTTGTCGCTGGGTCGGATAATTGTCCGATTTCACAAAAAGGCTGAAACAGACCGAAACAGCCTGAAACAGCCCGAAGAACAACAACTTATGGGTCATGTTCTGTGCATTCGGCGAGGTATCAACTTGTCCGGCGAAAATCAATCTGTCCGGAATCGGGTTGGCACCTGTTACCCAGGGAATAGCCGGCTGGAAATCGGACAAGTAGGAGCTGAGGAGGGGTGTCAACCGTCAACCCGAAATCACCGGCCTTTGCGCTGGCCTCCACACCTGCGGAGTCGCCGGTACGTGGTAAGAGACTAGGCTTGCAGCCGGACCGTCGTTAAAACACGCTGGACAAGAATAGCGGCGGTAACCAGAGTGGAAGCGCTAGCGTTTACTTGCACTTGGTTGCAACAGGCCATTTACGAAAAGGAGATCCGATGCCGATTCTCCGTTGCGAGTTCGTTCGTTTCGCAGTTCGATCAGCGCTCTGTCCTTCCTGCCCATACCACCCACATCGATTACAAGATAAAGGCCCCGGCTCGTCTGTTCTGCGTTTTTGTAGATTTCTAATTGCTTCTCGTAACCGTGGACGACTTTCGGATTATTCGACAACTTCGTTTCTACGACCACGCGCGTTGAGAAACCTGCCGAAAACTTGAAGTCTACTTCGCCGCTGCCGGTATCTGCTTCAGGAGTGATGTCGAGGTTGTTAGCAGCGCAGTAGGCGTGAGCAACCGCGAAAAAGACACGTTGTGCGACTTCCTCACGTTGCGGCTTACCATCGTGCCACAGAATTTTGTTAAGCCCTTTTTGCACGATGAGAAATCCGAAGTGCGCGGCAATTTTCCGCACGACCGTGAATACCGCATCCGCGTCCCACTGTTGGGGTTTGCTAATTTGGAGCGGGACCTGGTCGGCAATGGTTTCAAGAACATTTCTCCACGCCCGTATTCCCAACGGGTCGTGGTGGAAATCATACGGTTCCCTGCTGCTGCCTTTCACAGCCTCCAGTAATGTATCCACTGCTTCTTTTCTGCGTAAAACAGCCGCTCTTAATCGCGCTTTATCCCTGCGGACCTTAGCGTTCCAAATATCGCCGATGAGATTATTTACACGTCCGCGTAGCGCAGTATTCTGGGCCGCAGCGTCGGCAACTTCACTCCAATCTGTGACGACAGGCAGCCGAGACAAAACGTCCGCTGGCACCAGAATGACAGGGGTTCGTCTGTTGAAAAAAGGATTTTGAGGCAACTGGAGTTGTCCTTCACCAATTCTAAAAGACGCGCGTGGAATTGAAAGACCCCCAAGAACACGCTCTGTGAAACGAGCAAGATCGGGAAGGATTATTCTGGTCGTCATGTCGCTGATAAGGTCAGGACCAATCGATTCTTCGAGCAACGGAATCAGAAGGAATAAATCTGGATCATCAACCCCCAAGTCGATGATCTCCTTGGCGGTAGCGAGGACCTTCGCTCGCTTCACAGTTCCGAAACCGCTCCCCTGCGCAGAGGCTGCACCATATCCGAGGCACGTTGCTTGCAACTCCGGGAAATGCATCAACCGGTCTGCTTCCCGCCACGCAGCGTCCCCGCGTTGCCGCGATGCGTCCAACACTTTCAGAACTCTTTCAAAATACTCGCGAAGACGACCCATAGAGCTATTGCTCACCTCCTTCTGTGCACTTGCGTCGAGCAAAAGCGGGTCAATGAACAACTTTGTGTCGACATTGAGAAGCGGGTCCATCGCGCCCCCCTTCGCGAGTATCTGCCGATCGATTTCGAAATGTCGGGAAAAGGAAATCGGGTTTCTAAATTTCGCCATAAAGCACGCGCCTGGTTATTACCTTCCCGGATAATATTCCGAATGCTTGAAGTGCGCCTGCCCAGTTTTGTTCGTATCGCGTTGCGAGTTGCAGGCTATGAATGACGAGCAAATCGTCGACGTTATTTTCTCGGCAGCTTCAGTGAAGTTGAAGGAACCCACCGAAGTAGCATCTCGTCAGAGTGAACGATAAAGCGCCGACCGTCGCCGCAATAAGCGTCAATGTCTATCGTTGCGCTTCTCGAGGCATGCTTTTTTGACCTTCGGTCGATTCAGGCGACGTGACAGCTGGCCGTTTGTGCGACCTAGCACGCTCTTTGATCGTTAGGGCGGTCTAGCGAAAACACTAAGCTTTCGCGTAAACCTCTGCGCCCTTTCCGACAAACTCCTTGCCTTTCCTTCAAACCAGATTCGAGCGCTTCGTTTTCGCTGATCCCCTGCTCTGCCGCGTACTTGCGAAACGTCTTCGGTAATTTTCATCGGGCAGAAATAATTATTTCTTTGAGAACTCCTACTTCAGAATTTTTTCGTGGCCAAGCTCGTCCCGCGACGGATTTTCTGACCGGCTTTCCGCGGCGCCTCTCGAACTGGTTCCCGGTTGGCCTGATTGAGGCGACGGAAAATTTCCCGCCAATTCGGCGGCAAAATCGCTGTTCCCCCACCCGCTTCGAAATCCGCCACAAATGTTTGCGCGCAGAATTTAATCAAGGCGGCGCGATTCGTTCCCAATCTCTTCGCGGTGCGATCAAGACGCGCAATCGTGCTCGGATCGAACCGCACCGGAATCGGTTTTGTCGCCATCGCATTGATCGTATATCAGGACCTCGGCTCATCCCAAACCTTTTGCGTTGACGCTGTTCGTATATTATTGATATACAATATGCGCAATCTAAGAAGGCCGCTCAAAAAAGCGGCTGAGAAAATGGGTTTGAGTTCCAGCTCAGTCAAAAAGGCGACCGCGATCTTCGGTTCGCTCCAAATGGGAAATTTCATTAGTGACGAGAATCTTTTCACCGCCACAGAAATTGCGCGCACGATCGGTTGTACAAAGCAGAATGTGCACAAGCAACTCGACTCAATTCCGGCCGACGGGGAAAAGCTGATGGCAGGAAATCGCACGAAAGCGTGGCACATCGAATCACTCCCCCAGCCTTTCATCGCTAGGCTGGAAAATCTTCGCGCACGAAAAGGCAACGCGACAATTGAAGACCTATTGCAAACGCCTTTCACGCGCTTTGCACTCCGATTGCCGCTGACGCAGGTCAGGCGTTCGGTTCTGGAAACTGCACGCAAGCGGCAGCGCGCGTTTCGTGACATAATCCTCCTGCGAAAAGAGAAAGCGATCACAAAAGCCGACTTAGCGGAACGTGGATTGGGAGCATACAAACGCGAATTCGGCTACGAGATTAAGCGAAAGTACTGGTGGGCGTTGCTAAACCAAATCGTCGATCACGACGGCGGCGCCGAAGAGTCGCATCGCCTCGACATCTATTTCGACACCGACAACCCTCCGCGGATTTCGAAAGCGCTGCCGATCGCGACGGCTCGCGAACGCGGTCTCGAATTGCTTGAAGATGCCCTCGCGTCGATCAATGGATCGACCGAACCCACAGTCCAGCAAATCGCGTACGTCTGGACCAAGGCATGTGACGAGTTGCAGGCGCAGATTGCGCAAGGCGTTCGCGTGAAGAGGGCGAAAAGAACAATCCTCGACGTACTACGCGCGTCCGGCTATTTCGGCAGCAATCTAGAAACGATCCGTCGCAACTTTCATCGGAAACTTGGCGCATATTTAAGAAGCGGCGGCAAAGCTCTAGCCGATCGGCGGACGCTGCGACCGAAGGAAAAGATCAGCGACGACGACAAGCGTGTGATCGCGGCTGCGGCTCTAGAGCGCGACGGCCGATTAGAGGAAGCGTGGGAGGCGGTCCGTGCAGATGGGGAACTCTCGCCAGAGCTGGAGTCGCGCTACGCGACAAACGTCAGAGTGATGCCAAAGCGGATCAGCCGCGAAGTACGTCCGCTCGTCAACGCTCTGCTGCCATTACACAAGGGCGAGCGCGCGTTTCAGCAAAGCGGACCTTACATCCAACGCGATTACTCGCAGTTATACTCCGGCCAGATTTTCGAAATGGATGACTTCACCCCGGAGCACATCTGCTGGGTCGAAGACGAAAATCCGCCTGGTTACCGGATCATTCAGGGACAAGTGATTGCGGTCATTGACGTGCGATCAGCTCGCGCACTCGGCTTCGGTTTTGTCGAAGGCCAATATCACGGGCGGGTGATTCGAAGCACGCTCGTGAGGGCGTGCGAAGCCTTCGGCATTCCTGACACCGTGAATTTTGAACGCGGTCTGTGGGAGCGGGCAAAGATTCTTGTTGGCAACAAAAACACGATCCGCGGCCACGATGAATTTGAGATGGGGCTGCGCGAGTTTATGCACGTGTCACATGCTCGCGGGCCACAGAGCAAAGTGATCGAGCGCTTCTTTCTTCATCTTGCCCGTCAAATGACGCCGGTCGTCGGGTGGTGCGGCCGTGACATGCGCAGAACGATGCCGGAACGATTGAACGAGCAGAAGAAACTCGCAGACACGGGGAAACTGCGTCCCTCTAATTTCTGCTTCAGCAAAGCGCAGATGATCGACGCGATCGAGAAAGCGATGTCGGAATACAACGCCAAAGCGCAACAAGGTCGTCTCGCCGGCCGCACGCCGAACGAAGTGTGGGACGATTACCAGGCTCCGGGCGGCCGCTCCGTCCTCGGTCCGAAGTCGCACTACCTGATGGCCTATCATCGCGAGTCGATGAAGATCCGACGGCGCGCGATCACAAAGAAGTTCGGACGAGAAACCTGCTTGTACTACAACGAATACACGGCCGCGTGGGACACTCGAACGGTGCTCGTTTGGTACCATCCGGATGATCTCAGCCGCATTCACTTTACGAGCCTTGACAGAAAAGAAGGACCGTTCCTAGTTCCGCTCGCCGAAAAAGCGCCGGCGGGTCAACCGCAGTCACCCTCGATCGGCCGGATTAGAGGACGAATTGATGCCTGCAATAAAGTGATCCAAACCGAGTATCGGTTGATTCAGCCGTTCCTCGCGAAGAACAGGCTCAGGCCGACATACATCCTTGACCCAAGAACCGTTGAGGCCGGTGAGAAGATAGCCGCGAACGTTGTTGCCCACGAAAGGAAACAGCGCAGATCATCAGCCACGCTGCAGAAGATTCACGCGCTCCAGCGGGAACTCAATATGTCGCTGCCGATCGAGAATGATCCAAAGCGGCTCGCCGCCGTCGCCGAGGCCGGTGATCTGATTAAGCAGTCTCGGTTGAAACGTGCAGAACAACTGGGCCGAGCATCATGAGCAGCACGCGTCGCGCACTAGACTCGACCGATCTCCATCAGAACCGATGGGCCTCCAGTCCTGAATTCGCACAATCGATCAACGCTCTACTCGCCGCGAAGCGCATCCGGGAAGTGGACGATCCCGAGATGCAGAAACTACTTTGGTTTATTCAATACCGATCGCTGGAGCCGCGCGGACTCAAGGTGTTAGCTGCTGAACTGATTGAGAAATTTCCTGGGCGACTCGGCACGCCAACTCTGCGAAAAATTGGCCTGCAACCGCGCCGGAGCTACAAGCGCGAGCAGGTGGAAGCGATTCGGAAGGAGATGCCGCTTCGTGGAGGTAATCTCCTACCATTACTTGGCGATCTCGAGCCTTTGGAGGCGCTGTGCTGGGACGAGGGCGTTATCGACGATGGACCGCCACGCTCCAAGCCTAAAGATGATCGCCCTGTTTCCTACACCGGAGCGGAGATAAAAAGCGTGCTCGATGATGCGGCAACAGGATTACCGGAACACCTCGCTCGCATCTGCCTAAATCCAGAGATTGAGCCAACCAGCGCTCATCATCCGACGTACGGCGACAAGACCGCAGCCGTTTGGTACTTCGCCGATCTGCTCGGCGCGCTCAAAATTCTGAAGCAACGGTTCATTGATCGTGCTCGGCGCCAGCTAGCAGAGACGCAAATTACCGCCCTCATCATCGATACGCTGGAGTTTTGGCAATCCGAGCCCAAGGCCTGCATGGTGCTAATCATGGGCAAACCTGGAGTCGGAAAGACCGTCACTCTTCGCGCGGTTTGTAATATGAGCGCCGGCATGGTCCGATATGTCGAGACTCCCGCTTCAAACTCCAACCGCGACTTCTATGCTGCCGTCGCGCGGTCGCTCGGCTGCGCAGATGGAAGTTCGTACAATGGTTCGCAGATAAAATCGAAAGTTGAGGAAACGTTGCATCTCAGCGAGTTGAGTCTCGCCTACGATGAGGCGCAGATGCTCTGGCCGCAGCATGCTCGACCGCAGAGCCGGCCGGAACGCCTGCAATGGATTAAAACAATGCTCGATTCCGGAACGGCCGTGGCGCTCGTGGGCCTGCCAGAGTTTCACGACTGGCAGGACTTGTACGTCAAGAAGAGCCTTTGGAGAGACGAACAGTTAGATCGACGGCTCAATCGGACGATCGAGTTAGGATCACACACACGCATGGACCTAATTCGAATAGCCCGTGCGTTGCATCCCGATGGAGATGAGCCGGTGTGGGATTTGCTCGCTGGTTATGCGCTTGGGTCGAAAAAGAAGCGAGCGAGCGCGATCGCCGAGGCTCTTCGCAGCGCACGCTACATCGCACGGAAAGACTGCCGAGATGTTATTACCTACGAAGATATCGAGGCAGCTGTACAGCTCGATTTCGCGCCGCTGCATGACCAACCTTCCGCAGACCCTTGCAACGACTCTGCACCAGTGATGAAACCACCCCGCAAGAGTATTGCAAAATCATTTCGGGGGCAGAAAGGGTTTGCGGCCGCGCTTCATCCGGACACAAATATTTAAGAATGCATGGACGAATCGTTAAACTTGGAAGCGTTTTGACCGGCCATCTGTCTATGCTTCCCGAATGAATTCGGTGAGTTGTTTCGTCAACTCGATGAAGCTGTGGTTTGAGGAGCTGAAATCCGTCGTCGACAATCCCCGCAGCGTGGCCAGCGGCTCGTCGCGTTTGTCTTCAATCGACGCTTTCCAGGAATCCTCCTCCTCCCATGCATTTACCTCGCCCTTCTTTTTGCAGCGGTAGAGGGTGAACTCGAATTCAACTTCGCCTCCCGTGAGCCGGACGACAATCGCTACGTCCTTGGAGCTCGTCTTGGCGTTCAGTGTTTCATCGATAGTGTGCAGAATCATGGGAGCTATCCGCGCAGCCCGCTCCCTTATGTTATCGAGGCCTTCTCCAAGTCGGCGGGCGGTGATTGCCTGATTCAACTGGTCGACAGTCTCTTCCTCCGCGAGGGCTTTCGGCCCTTCGCGGTCCGATTCCGGCTCGTGCGGGATGATGAGGATCTCATCCACGCGATACAACGCCAGGGTCACTTTAGCTTTGCTTTCGATTCGCTGTTTTTGGCAGTACCTTTCACACTCGCGGCAGGGCAATTGCGGCTTTTTGTCATTGGCGTTTTTCTGCCACTTGTTGCGGCGCTTCCGCTTGCGGACATGCATGATTCTTAAGAACACGCCAGCGATAGCCGCGAATCCTCCCACTGCGTAGAACCATAGTAGAGAAACAGGTGGAGTGGGGATTGAGATGTCTTTTACAACCTGAGATGCGTCTACTTGGAGCACGAGGTGAGTCTGTTTCCCGTACTGGTCGGGCGGAATTGGAGGCTCGAAATAAAAAGTTCGACTCTGTCCCGCTTTAATAGGAGGCACGTTTTCCGCACCTTTCCACCATGTTCTCCGCTTGTCCCAGGTGTCTGCTTCCGCACGGAGGATCGCATTATGACTGGGCGCATCGCCGACGTTCTTAACCGAGGCGGAGATGATGAGATGACCATTCTTTGGCTCACTCCGGTCAAGCGAAACCTTCAGGTCTGGTGCACGTTCCGGGGGCCGTGGTATTACGATCGGCTCGGGACTATTCGGCTGTATGATTTCGAATCTTCCGAAGACTGGATAGGGCCAAAGAACCACACGCTTATAGCCCGGCTGAGTATTTGGCGGGATGGTGACTTGAGCTTGCAGTAATTCCTGGGTCACAACGGCGGAGTTTTGGACGGCACAGCCTTCGATTTGTAGTTTGATTCTCGGAGTAAAATTCGCGCCGTGGACCTTGATCGGCACGGTTGTGCCGGGAGTAGCTTGATTTGGCTCCACGCTATCGATACGAGGCGGGGGCGTTTGCGGGAAAGCCGTTTGCGTGAGAACCGACAGCGCGAAAACCGGGAGGCAGCGATAAATTAAGAACTGCGGGAATCCTCGATTTGCAGCCTGCATACAGCCCTGAACACGATGCCTCATGCCGATCCTTTCGCCTCCGTTTCAGTAGTCGAGACGAGAAAAACAGAAATCGGTGACGCCGAGGGGTGGGGCATGGCGCGGTTGATAACTTATTACTACATTATCCCAATGTCGTGATTTGTCCTACGGGACTCCAAGAACGTTCGTTAACCAATCCCACAGTCCGACGCGTCCGCCGATGACTCTACGGTGTTGGAAGTCTGAGGAAGCGCCCACTTGTAGTATTGCTTGAAATCGGCTGCCGAGGGCAGTTTGCCGAGCTTCTGCCATTCCCGGGCAACGGATTGGATGACGTGCCGCATTTGCAGAGTGCTCTCCTCGGCAGCCGCGAGGAACGCCGCGGCCAGCGCCGCGTTTTTGATATTGCCGCCCGACATCGAGAACTGTTGGCCGAGGAAGGCGAAATCCAGATCTTCGGCGAGCGGCGTCTGCGGTGGGAACATCCCGCGCCACAGCAATTCGCGATGGTGTTCGTCGGGAAAGGGAAACTCGACCGTGTAATTCATCCGCCGCTTAAAAGCGTCGTCTATATTCAGGATGAGGTTTGTAGCCAGAATGACGAAGCCATCGTATTCCTCGATCTTTTGTAGCAGGTAAGCGACCTCAATGTTGGCATAACGGTCGTGCGCGTCCTTCACCTCGGAGCGCTTGCCGAAGAGCGCGTCGGCCTCATCGAAGAAGATAATCGCGTTGCTGGACTGGGCCGCGCGGAAGATGCGGTCCAGGTTTTTCTCCGTCTCACCGATGTATTTGCTCACCACCGTCGAGAGATCGATTTTGTAAAGGTCCAACCCCAATTCGCGGGCCATTACTTCGGCGGTCATCGTTTTGCCCGTGCCCGATTCACCGGCGAAGAGAGCCTTCAATCCCTTACCCAGCGAGAGTTTCTCCTCGAATCCCCACTGCGTGTAAACGACATGGCGATTCTTCAGTGCCGCGGCCACTTCCCGCAACTGATTATGCGTGGCTACGGGCAGGACGAGATCGTTCCACGAATAAACCGGCTCAATTCGCTGCGCCAACGACCGCAAATCGCGTTGAGACTGCGCCCGCGCCGCAGCGAAGAAATCAGCGGTGCATGGCAGCGCGCCGGATTTTCCTCGGAGCGTTAAATCATCCCTCGCGGACCGGACAGCGTCGCGAATCTGTCCTCCGGTGAAGACAAACCGACTTGCTAGCGCGTCGATATCCGTCTCGTTGCGGGCGTCGAACAGAGAATCGAATTCCCTCTCCCATACCTGTCGGCGAAGCGAAAACGGAAGCGTCGGAAACCGAAATAGGTGAAAGCGCACCTCCTGCAAGAGCGCCTTGAGATCACAAGGCCGCGAGCAGGCGAGTATCACGGGAGCGAGGAACTGGGCCAGGCTGGGCGCGAAGCTCCGTGCTCGCGGTTGCACACGTCCCTCAGTATCGAAAAATGCCTCGACGCCGCGAAAGTAAATCCCGGCGTTACATAGCCGTTGCTCGCGCGATAGGAGAACGAAGAGGTCTGCCGACTCAGCCTGCGACGCCATCAATCCTTCCACGTCCACGGACAACAACGTACAGCCCATTTCATCACACAAAGCCTCGGCGCACGATTGCTTGCCCGCGCCGCTACTGCCTTCAAAGACGAGCACCGGGCACGGTGTTTCACGGATCAGTTGCGGCGCTCCCCGTAACGTGCTGACTAACTCCGCCGGCAGCACTAGATCATCCCAAGATTTCCGGGGGTTTATATTAAGACTGAACGCCGAGAGTTTGCGTTCGTTCGACGGAAGCTCCAGCAGATAATCCACAACCCGCAACCGCGCCTTGAAACCTCTCGCCAGCGAAGAAGCCGGAGCATCCGCGTTTTCAGGCAACAATTCCAGCAACCCGTAGCGGAACAAAGGCGCATCGGGAGCGAAGTAACGCCGGCATTCCCAGCGTTTTTCCGGGCGATTGCAAAACAAACGTATCGCCAGATCGCAAGTGGGCCATTTGCGGGTGACGTCGTTGTTTAAGTAGGAGTAGAGGACCTCGTAACGCAGGTCGACTTCGGGAGCGACTGCCACAAGAAGGATATCACGCTCGAACGCCTCCAATCCAAAGAGCGTCGTTACCCGAGCTAATGGCGAGTAATCCAGTGAAGTGCGGGCGGCATTCTCCGAGCGCAGTCGCTCGGCCTCAGCAGTCAGGGCGTCCACGTCTGGCAACGGCTGCTCAGCCTCACCCTGCATCTGGCGTAGCAGCGCGTCCACATGTGCATCGCTCAAGTAAAGCCCGCGCAAATCGCCGGCGGACAAAAGATGCGACGCGCGCAGACGTAAGATCTCTCGATGCAGTAGCAAATCCAGCCGCCGCAGTTCGGCACTGACGTGCTGTTTGGCGACAGTGAGGAGAGTCACGGGAATTGGTATCCGATCTGATACGAGTTGAAGGCTTGATCCCGACGAAAGAGCCTTTGAACCGGCGGAGGGGTGTTGGCACTGGCCATGGCTTATGTTCGCATGCAGACTTTACAAGTGCCGATGCTCAGCTTCTCGCCAAAGTGATGCGCCCCTTGGTCTTCAAACAAGTTTGGGTTTCGAGTCTTATCGCGTTAACCGACTATTCAGCATGATTACTTTCCTACACCAATTCAGGTAAATATCTGGTGATTGCATTCTCACCGTGTTTACGGAATGATGATTGTTCGAATGATGTTCCACCATTTTTCGGCTACAATGGTCCCGTCCGATCGTTGAATGACACCGCGAAAGCGCATGTCCCAATCGTAAACGTCGCCGTGGTCTGCGGGTGTTGCCGGAACGGGCGCGAGCTCGGGCACGTCAAACGCGTCGTAAATGCAGCCCGTCGCGCGATCAGGCTTGTAATCGTCGCGATGGTCCGATGGATTAGGACGTGCTGATCGGTGGCCATAGCGGTGTCCAGCGACGCCTTCAGGTACAGCTACATCACCATCTTCTTTCATCGTGCGCGATAATCCGCCACCTGGAATTTGGAAGCAGCCGTCCATGTTCCAGACCCATGTTCCTGTCAGCGCCTAATCAAACACTGCGCAACCCGAACGGGCGGGTGGTGTGACTCCAGGTTGCGCTGCTTCGAGCAGTTCTACGTGCCCTCCAATGAATTGGCGATACTCATAGTCTCCGCAATTGCAGCGCGGATCGAACCGCGCGTGAATTTCCTGGCGCGAATTGATGACATCCTGAGTACTTGAAGTGCGGAAGAAAGTAAGCGGCTCGGGTCCCACGACTTGAAACAGCGTCAGACACGTCCCGGGTGTAACACCTTCCGCCTGCAATTCTCGGATCAAAGAGTCATAGGTATTAGGACCAACTTTGCCGTCCGCTGGAATCAATCCGAACTGGCGTTGTATCAAAGCGACCAGCTTTCGGCTAACGCGGGGCTGTACTACTCTCGACGTCGGCCGTGGCGACGGATTCGAGATCACTAACCTTGACCCAGAATTCGTGCAGCTCCCCAAGCGCAATGGTCCAGCGCATGTCAGGGTCTGGATGACGGTAATAGCGCGTTTCTCCGAAGCGCGAGGCACTTCCGGGTTCAGGCCCGGCAACAAAGCTGGTGATCGGGCCTTCCGCTGGCTGGCGGTCGAGAATAGACCTGCCGCCCTCGCGCACCTCGTCGAATGTGTCCTCGATCGGCTGATGCACCCAATAGCCGCTGACCAGCGCAGCGCGCTGCGCGTCGGCGTTTGCCGGCACGACCAGAGCGCGCATGTCGGTGGAAAACCAGCCTCCGACATCCTTGCGCTGTCCAGTCGTCCGCACCCATGGGTCGGGCCCGAAAACCTGCTGCGCGGTAATGATGGGCTGCTTACCACCGGCGGATCGGTAGATTGGCGTTTCGGGACCCGCTTTAAGACGGTAAATGTTGGCCTTCTGCTCTGCCGTGAGCGCCCGGGTTTGTTCGCGCATAGCCGCGTCGAGCTCGCCAAGGGCAGCATCTCGCACTTGGATGATCAAGTCGGTGATGTCGTAAACGCGACTATTGGTACGGTCCTGCTGGTTCACCCAGGCGAAGTAACGCCGGGACTGAGCTCTTTGTTCGCGGTTGGGATAACTCGGTGCAGGAGGATCTTCCTCGATCGTGTCGAGCGTCCTAGCCGCATCGAGGAAATACAAGAAGTCCTGGTAGCTGTCGATCCGGTTTGGCAAATTCCTGCGTAAGTTTTCGACATTGATGTCGACTACGTACGGGATCGACCACGAGTGGAATAGGCTGGTCGTAGGAGTTGTTTCTGGCGGCAGCGGTTTCTTCTCCCAGACATCCCAAACGCCGCGAGTCGGAGTGGCGCCGAATCGCTCCCAGAAGGCGAGACGTGCCTCGCCTATATCGATGGCGGACTGTTGCGCAGAGCGAGCTCGGTTGATTCCGCCGAGAATCTCGTTGAGCACGATGATGATGCCGACTCCGCCTGCGACGACGCGTGCGCCCGGACTCGCGCTCGCACCGGAGGTGATTCCAACTGGAGGCGCTCCGGCAGCCAGAGCGCCTCCAGTTGGTGTCGCGCCCCCTCCAGACGGCGGTGCGCCGCGAGTGACCTCGCCCATTAACGAGATCTGCACGGGCTCGAGACCCAGTAGCTGTCGCCCCACCCGGTAATCGGCACGCCCTTGAGCAAGTGGCAGTTGGCTTTCCGGAGCGACACGAATACCGAAGGTGTTTTGGATATTCTGGGGATCGTTACGGATTGCGCGGTCAAAGCTCCACACTTCTGCGTTAGCGGCGCGCGCGGATGCGATAAGCTGCTGGTCTCCCGGCGAAAGAATGCTTTGGCCGGCAGCAGTTTGCCCAGCTAGGTTGATGTCGACGCGCTGCGCCATCGTTGGCGCGGCGCCTTGGCCAATATTTGTATCTTGCAGCAGTAAGCGGTTTGCCGTCGCGGTGCGAGGAATGTCCGGGCGGGTGACGAGTTCGTTATACTGAAAAGGTGCGATGCGCACATCGACACCAGAAGCACGCATTTGGCGCAGTCCGTTAGCCGCGCCTTCATTTCCGCGATTGATCTGATCGACAACGTTCGCGTCGATGTAAACGACTCTGGCCTGAGGCGCTGCGCCACCTCCGCCGCTAGGGGGGGGTGCCGGGTGGCGGTTGACGACTCCTGTCTTGCCGCTTTGCTGAACAACATGCGTCAGTTCGTGCGCTAAAAGTCTTTTCCCCGCTGACGTTCCCGGGGCATAGTGTCCCCGGCCAAAGACGATGTCACCGCCTACCGTATAGGCGCGGGCGCTCACCGCGCGCGCCGATTCAGCGGCGCTCGTGTCGGTATGCACGCGGACGCGGCTGAAGTCGTAGCCGAAGCGCTGCTCCATGTCGTGCTGTAACGCCGGCTCCAATGCCCTACCGGACGCCGCAAGGGCCTGGTCCACGCTAGCTGGCGCCACATCCACCTGTCCGGTCGGCTGCCCTGCGAAGCGCTGGATGCGCGCTGGGCCGTCGCTAACGCCGTGATGCGCCGGTGTTGCCATCACCTGATTAGCAACTCGGTCCGCCTCCTGTTCATAGATATCCCCGACCTCGCTAACCTTGAGTTTGGTTTGCAGACCCAATCGCTTCTTTTTGCTGCATTCCGCGCACTCGCCGCTCGCGTGATTCCCACACGCGCACTTGCGCTGCAATTGCGGCCCAGGCATGCGCATGACACGATCTAGCACTTGATCCGCTTCGTGTTTGTACTGATCGCTCGGCTGGCTAATGGTGAGCTTTGCTTGGATGAAGCGCTGCACGCTCTGATTACCGATGGCCCGTTGCAGCTGGAAAATCGGATAAACCGCGGAACGAGTCGACAGCACCGGTGATGACGTAGCCGAAGCCTTCGGCAGAACGGTTTCAGGCGTTTTTGTTTGAACTGCTGGTTCTTTCATGACTCAGCGGTTGTTCGGTTCACCTTTCGCAGGTTCAGCCATGAGATCTGATAGGCGTCCTGGGCCGCGCCGGTCATGGCCAGCACAATATGACGGAGGACGTTAAAGTTGCACGATCCAGCGATCGGCCTCCGTTTGGATTGTGCCTTCTACGTCGAGGAAGTGGTGGGCGTTGTGGGATCGCGTCTTCAATCGACTCCCCCGCTAGTGGATGAGTTCTTGATGACTGAAAAAATTAAGGTGCTGTTCCCGCCAATAGGTCGATGAACCGAAAGCCCTGTCTCTTGAGCGCGCCGCTGATGTCGCGGGCCACTTGGGTCGTGTCGACCGTGGCGTTGCTGATCGCCTTGATGTAATTCCCCGAATCGAGTGACCGTAGCGCTTGCTGAAGCAACTGCCTCTCCTGCAAAGAAGCGGCCCGCTCCAACATGCCCGTCAAAGCAGCGCGGACCTCAGCCACATTTCGAGCCAAGTTCGTCGTCAGCGCTGAAACACTGCTGATATTCTTGGCTGTTTGCACCGCTTTGTTATCGATCAGCCAGACGACACCGTCCTTCATGGTCACAATGTCGATTCCCCTTGGTTAGTCCCAAGAATGCTGGGCTTGTAGCTCAAGACCGTGTGGCCTTCGGCACCGAACCAATCGGCGGCGAGTCGCTAGATACCACCGTCTCATTTAGGTCGCGACGGCGTCTCACGACCCAACCCAGTTGACAGCCCGTCCTCTTTCACAGAGACGAAGTGCGAGCGTCATCGCCCACCGTCAGCTCGCTATCGAAATGCGCGAAATGCGGGTCTCTGCGAAGGTAGATTGATCAAGGGCTGAGGCGTGGGGTCAGATCACCGGCACCACAAACGACGTCAGGTGGGTCCGGATGTGATCCCAGAGCGCTGTCAGGTCCTTCGACATGCCGCGGAAATCCGAGACGAACTCGGCCGCCATGACGCGGCCGTCCGCGGAGCCCTTCCCAGCCAGCGGCGGCAGGGTGGAGCTGCCCGATTTCGTAAGGTCGCCCAAGGCGTGCATCAGCGCGTAGGTGACCTTGAAGTTCTCCTGGACCGCTGCCGCCTGGCCCGCGCCCCAACGCGCGGCCGCGGCGCTGATGATGGTGATGATCGACGCCATCCGCGTGGTGTTGCCGGTCCGCTCGGCGTAGTAGTACTCGACACCGTAGGCCTGGCCCTCCTCGAAGTCGTAGGTACCCCCCCAGTTCGTGTGATGTCCCGTGTGCGCGAACTCGTGCAACAGGAGCGGCCCAAGCGTCTCGTCCGGCATTGTGAAGACATCTGAGCGAAGCTTCGTATCTCCACCGCTTGGGGTTTTCGCGAAGGTGCCACTTTTCTTGGCGTTCGCCTCCTCGGCCGGCGTCATCGGCAGGATCTGATGTCCGGCCCCGAGGTACCCGGAGTAGTAGTCGAAGAACGTGTAGGCGACCTCGTCCGAGTCGGTGGCCTTCTTGATGGCCCAAAAAATCTTGTTCTGCTGCGATTCGCTGAGTTGATCGTTCTTGCTTCGGAACTTCTGCATCATGTCGAAGAGTTGCTTGTCGGTGTGGACGTTTGATCGCGCGAGGACGCGTGCCTCGGACTGACGGGCGAGCACTATATTGGCTGAGGGTGCTTCTTCCATTTTTTTCGTCTTGAGCGGCGGGCTGCCCGTCTGCTGGATGACATGGGTCAACTCGTGCGCCAGCAACTGCTTTCCTGCGCTCGACTTAAGGTCGTGTTTGCCCTCACCCAAATAAATATCGAGGCCATGCGCGAACGCCTGCGCGTTAACGGCGCGATTTAACTGCGCAGCCTCGCTTCCAGTGTGCAGACGAACCCCACTAAAGTCGGCTCCAAAGCGCGACTCCATAAAAGCGCGCGTGCTCGCGGGCAATGGGTTGCCGCCACCGCTGCCGCTCAGCCGTGATTCGAAATCGGCTCCAGGTTCGAAGCTCCTCAGCGGGTCAGAGCGCGCGCGTTGGACGACCCGCGTAATGCTGGCCGCTAAGGGTTTCAATTGAGTTCCCCCTTCTACTTCCGAAGCTCGCCGATGAATGGAGACTTCGTCGGGGTCGGGAAAGGGCGATGCAGGCATTCTCATGACCTGCTCCGCCACACGCTCAGCTTCCTGCTCATACTCGTCATTGGCGGCGCCGACGATAAGCTTAGCTTGAACGTAGCGCTGGACCGCTCGGTTGCCGATCGCGCGTTGGAGACGCAGGATTGGATGCACCGATGCGCGGTTCGATAACTTCGCTGCGGACGCGAAAGCGCTCCGCTGCGGAGTCACCTCAGGCATTTTCGCTTGAGTCGCTGGTTCTTTCATGCGTCAGCAGGCGTGAGCCTTACCTTTCGCTGTTTCAGCCAAGGGAGGGAATATTCATCTTGCGCGGCACCAGTCATGGCCAGCACAATATGAAGCGGAGCACGTTGAAGTTGCACGATCCAGCGATCCGCCTCGGGCTGGATGGTCGCCGCCACATCGAGAAAGTTTTCGTAAAGGTAGCCAGCGCTGCTCCAGGCGAACCCGGGGAGACGCCAGGCGAAACCGCGGAGGACGGCGCGGGCGATAAGCGACAGCGCAAGGTCGAAATGTCGCACGCCACGCAACAGCGAAATCAGGCTGAGATAATTTAGATCTTCGTCAGGCGAACGCGCGCGGGCGAGGCAGGTGGCCAGTGCGGAATCTTCCGCCGCGAGTTGCACGGCTTCGGGTGAATTCCAGGCGAGCACCGTAACTCCGGCGAGGTTAGCCGAAAGCATCGAGACGAGCGCGGGGTCGCAGAGGAGTGGGAGCGGGGATTCGTGATCAGTGAATCGTGATTCATGAATGCTCTGCACTGCTTGCGTCAATTCATCCAGCGAGCGAACGGCACGGAGCCACAGATTGCGCTCGCCGTCAGCAACGACTAGCAGGCGTCCGCGTCGCGCCCCGCGCACGCAGAGCCAGCGGCTTCGGATTGCGCCGCTTCGCTGGCAGGACGCAGCCCAGCGGGCTTGAAAATCGCCGGCCATTTCCGGCGTCACTTCGCGCGCCCATGCGCGAATCTCGTCAGCGTTTACACCTGATGGGACGCCAGCGATCTCACGAATGAGAGGATCGAAGAATGCGCGCGCGGCACGTTGCCGCCCAAAGCACTTGAGCAGAATCAAAAAACGCACGAGCGAGGTCGGCGCGTCGCCAGCAAACTTGGGCAACGCTGCTGCGCATTCGGTAAGAACGTCGTCGTCGAGCTGCGGCAGGAGCCGGAACACCCCGCCAAACTCGGTGAAGAGCGGCTCTCCCGTTTTCGGCGATGTCGAATCGGCATCGCTCTGCCGCGCGGACTGAAGTTGCTCTGCGATTTCGATGACCACACTGCGATCGCAACGCAGAAGCGCAGTCAGCGTTTCGATGTCGTCTCCGCGAATGAGCGAAAATACGGCGGCCGTTTCGCCGTTGCGTAGAGCCGAAACGAGTCGATCGGCATGAGACGACTTCATCCACCGCGAGAGGGTTATCAATGCGCGAATCGCTAACAGCAAACCCGCTGACGGTGGCAGCGTCGAATCGTTCTGCCGCATCGTGAGATAAATTTGCAGCTCGTCGTCCCAATTCCTGCACTGCCACGCGCGCACTGCCGCTTGCAGGTGAGACGTAACGATGCCGATCGTTTTCGTCTCGGCAGCCGCCGCGCAAAATGCATTCAGGACCGCCCGGCGGTCGGCGGTCGTCATCGTGCGCAAGATCTTCCCTGCGCGGTTTTCGCTTACAAGCTGGAGCAAAGCGATTTCGCCGATTGCTGGACTGCGTGAAAGCGCCTCGCGCAGCGCCGTGTTCGCAGGTAGCGCGCGCAGTCCTTGCCATTCATCGTAATACCACTTGCTCCATGCCACGCCGTCCGCGAGGTCGCAAAGGAATTGCGCGAGGTAGGCTGTGCGATCGCAAAAACAGAGGACCTCCGCGTTGTCGCTGCTGTCATTCAATTTGCGCTGGAGCGCGCGTCCAAGCGGCACTGACAACGCGTCGGCGACGCGATCCGATTCCCAATTCGCATCGACTGCCGCCTCAACATCCAGTCGCCGGATAAACCAGATCGAGGGATCATTGTCCGGGCAAAGCGGTGCCAGCTGCCGCACGCACACGTCTCCTAGATTGCCTTCAGCAATGCTTCGCAGCTGGCTACGCATGACACCGGGCAGCGGATGCTCGCGAGGAACCAGGCAATGCAAGTTTAGCCTGGCCATTCGCACGATGCTGCCAGGCGATGAAGAATTCGCCGGCATCGGCTTTCCTATGTGGAAATCCTCGCCACAGATTCGGCCGGCGCAGCGCGACTCCCCGAAACGGCGGCGCCTTCCCCGCCGTTCGGTGAGGACTCCGCTTGCAGCAATTCCTCGAGCACTTGGATCGCGCCGCTGATGCGCAGAAGCGTATTGCGCACCTGTTCTCGCTGCTGGTCTAACAAGTCCAAGTGACGCTGGCCTTTCGCGAGCTCCTGCCGCAGTTCCTCAAGTTTCTGTTTCATAATTTTTTGAACGGTTGAACTCCCCGAATGCTCAACGCGAAAGTGCTAGGGCCAGGCGATTTCAAGACTGACTTTGCCCTTCCTTGGTTTTGGACCCGGACTTACGGGTCGTGGTTTTGGCCATTTCCAACGCTTGCACTCTCTGACTTAAAGCCTCGTTGTGTGCCGCAAGCTCTTTAACTGCTTCGACCAGGACTGCGGTAAGCCGGCTGTAATCGAGCCCAAGATAGTTATGATTTCCCCATTTTGTCACTAGCTCTGGAAACACCCGTTGAACTTCCTGTGCGAGAACACCGATTTGCCTCCCTTCCGTGGAATAACCGAGCGATGCGTAAGTTGCGTTCCAGTCAAAGGAGACGCCGTGAATCTGTTGGATTTTTTCGAGAACGTTTGTCAAAGGGACGATGTTGCTCTTTAGCCTTTGATCGGATCCATTTATTTGACCGCCGATCGTCAAATTGCCGGTAATCCGAACATCGCCCGCAACATCGAGCTTGGCCGCGGGTGTCGTTGTCCCGATACCTACATTACCCGTGATCCAGGCATTGCCGGGGCCGGGATCGCCCCAATTTGCACCTCCCCCCACGTTGAGAGAACCGGGAGCGAAAAGACCTGGCGTGTGGACACCAAGAATCGGTTTTGAGAAATCAAGGTTTTGGTTTAAGCGCAGCCACGTGCCGTCGTTCCACACCAGCGTGCCGTTGGCCGGCAAGGTCCGAGCCGAACCTTGCGAAATCGCCTCAAACGCCAGATCGCCTCCGATTTGCAGCTTTGACACGGGCGTTGGCGTGCCGATGCCGACATTTCCACCATTGTGCGCCATCGCCACATTTCCCGAACTCCCGTTGATCGCCAGGCGCTGCGTCCATTGGTTCGTCGCACCGGGAGTCGTATTGAAAACCTCAAAACGTGGCGTCCCTTGAGAATCATCCATCTCCACAGTGACCGCCGTGCGCACAGGATCAGGAAAAACCCAAGCTGTGTTTGCGGCGTCGTGGTGGGCATTGTACGAAAGACTGCTCCAGCCATCGCCACCACTTAGATACAACTTGTTCTGCCTTATTCCGATGTTGCCGTTTACGTGCAGGATGTTCAATGGCGCGTCGGTTCCGATCCCGACATTCCCATCATTTGTGATGCTAAGACGCGTCTCATTCTTGGTGTAAAAATCCAATCCGTACTGATTACCATTCGGCGTTCGCTTTGAGGCAATCCCTTCTTCAAAAGTTAACAAGCCGAACGTCAGGGCTGGCCCCCCAAGACCGTTTAACGGAGTCGGATTTCCGTTATTCAAATCCTGTGAATCGATATTCACATAGCTGTCAGTCATCAAGAGATCGCGGAAGTGCGAAGTGCCGTCCACTCGCAGCGAGCCCTCGATTCCCACGAGGTCGGCGGTTTCGTTGATTGCAGGTCCAGGATTCTTTCGATCTCGAATTCTCAACTTGCCCGCCGGCGCCAGTACGCTTTCTGCAACGACACCGATGTATAGCCGTCCCTCGCGCGCTTTTTTTAATTCCTGCTCGGTCGCTGATTTCACGAAGTGGCCAGTCGTCGTGGTTGGCGGGTTGGGCGCAACCCAGCGAACGGAACCGAGCCGGATCAACCATCGCGCATGTTGCTCGTCATCGGGGAACTCTTGATATGGCACCGAGCCATCGGGAATTTCGTCGGCTGCATCGAGCGATTTGCCGGCTACGGAAATCTGGTCGCGCTGCTGGCTTACCGATGGCAGATCCCCTACGACAACCTCGAACGTCTCGAGAACCCGGTATGCTTGATCTTTCACATCACACACCGCGAAACCGGGCGCCGGCGGATTTGTCTTATTCTCGTTGTATCGGAGCCAAACAGAAATCCATTGGCCTTCGGGCTGCGCGTTGTTAAACGTGAACTGAGCGAACAGTGCCTCCGTAATTTTGTAAGGCTCCAAGACGACAATTGCGCGCCCAAAGCCGTCCACTGCATAGCCTGGCTTAATATAAACATCGACTGCATCGCTGCTGCCTGGCTGAAGACGTTCATCTAACTCTAAACCAACGGCTATACCCCAAGTGTGTCCGGCGAGACGATGACGCTGATCTTGTTGGCGCTGGTATTCCTGAGCGGCAACCAAATCCGCCGCGCCGAGATATTGGCCTTCGTAGAAATTCGGACGCTTGATTTCTGTGACGGGCATGGTGGTGACTTAGGTTAAGTTGGGTTCACTCGTGAAAAGACCGCTCTTCACGCGACGGGACCTGGCGAGCGTGCGGATGCTTATTTTTTCAAATTCAGCGGCACAATCTTCAACAGCGCGCGGAGAAGGTCCATGGGGTTTGAGGTATTCCGGGCAGTTGCGGCCAAACCTTTCATGGTTTCTTCCAGCTGTGCACTCACTGCCAGTGCCGTCTTAAAGGAGGATGCGTTCGCGTCTCCCACAACGGGCGTGGCTGCCTTTGGGCTTGGTGTTGAGTCACTTTTCTTCATAACAAATACGCTCCACTATTCCTGAGTTGCACGGCAACAAACGTTTTCCAAAATCTGCTTCACCAGACCGCCGATGGAAGCCCAGTAGAGCATGTTGGGCGCGGTCAAGACAAAGCGACGGCCACGTTGATGACAGATATTCATGATGCTGCATCCATTGGCATCCGCTTTGACTGTGACGCAAGCAAGTATCACGCGCGGATCGAACGGATCAGAGGGGCACGGCGGTAGAAGTGCCCGGCAAATGCAATCTCGGAACAGCTGAACTAGCGCTTGCTCCACCTCAAGGACGGATGTCGAGAGACTGATAACACTGAGCAACTGACAGCTAGTTAGCGGATGATTTTTCACGAAATCCCAGACTCTTTTTCTATAGGCGTCAAAGGGTTCATTCTGGGCCGGTAGGAGCATCTCTAAGTCCTTTGCGCAGGCCAGAACTTGCTCGAGAAAAGTGCCTGCAAAGAGCTTGAGAGGGTCTTCTAGTGTTTCTGAAGGCGCGGGCGCGACTTCCACGACGAAGCTCTCGCAGGTGCGCGTTGGCTCACACTGTAGAGGAGGACGCTGCGCGTAGGACCCGGCGCGTTTCTTGGCGTCCTGCCCATTGCCATTTTGAGATCCGCAGCCGCAACCCCCGCGGCAGTCGCTCGCACCGCAAGCGCAACCAGACGATTGAGGTGATGACTTCAGCGCCGTGATGCCGCGCGATTCAAACTCGCGATAACGCAACGTAATGAACCAACTTTGTTCAATGTCCGTGCAGTCGGGCGGTGGACCAGCCATCGGCTCGCATTCCCAGTCTTTGCGTTTGCTGTCGCAACAATCTTTAATCTTCGCGCAGAGATCGAACGGGTAGTCTTTGCAAACAATGATGTCGTTACCACACGGATCAAGGGCGTAGCCCGGTTTAATGGTTACCCAGCCTTTGCATTGGTGGCAGAGGACCTCAAGGCCGCACACCACGCCCCAGCCATGCAGATAACGGTTATGCAGTTTGTTTTTTTCAATGACGTAGTGGTCGAGCGCGCGCATGTCTTCCTCAGACAGGAGTTGCCCGGCGAAAAAGCGCGGGCGACACAGGCATTCCAGGCCGCCGCATACGGGGCAGGCCGGCATCGGATGTTGAGGCGGGTTAATAACTGTTGTCGTATGGTTCATAAGCAGTCTCTTCTAATGTTATGGAGATTGCGCCGGTCGTGAGAGAGTTCCGTAGCCGCTCTCGATGCTATATCTTGCTGAGGGACGTGAGATCTTCTTTTCCGTAAACGCCGATGTCGTTCTTCATCTGGCTTCGCAGGCTAGAGAGGGCCTTCCTAATTTTGTCTGAATGAATTTTGCCATCCAGAAGCGCTTCCTTTGCCCCTACTAAAAGTGCCCTCGACTCCTTGGAGAGAAAGATTCCATTGCCTGCCGCATAGTACCAACCGCGAAGCGTGCTCTCCAAACTGGCGCGTTCGGCCAGAGACCACTCTTGCTCCAGCGACGGGCTGGCCACTTCCATGAGCGACCACAGCTTTCGATAGGCGTCGAGTTGTGGCTCCAAAAGCTTCACCTGCATTTCCCGTCGAACGTTATGCGCAACAACAGTGGCCCAAATCGAAAGAACGCTTCCGATCAAGCCAAAGGCGCCTCCGATCATTCCAGCGATGACTTCCTTGTCCATAACGATCCCGTTGGTTTTGTCGGCTCTGGCTAAACCTGGCTCGTGAAAAAGCGCGGTCGGCAGAGACATTCCAATCCTCCACAGGTCGGGCACAGCGTTCGCGATTGCATCGGATGTTGAGGCGGGTTAATAACTGTTGTCGTATGGTTCATAAGCAGTCTCTTCTAATGTTATGGAGATTGCGCCTGTCGTGAGAGAGTTCCGTAGCCGCTCTCGATGCTATATTTCGCTGGGAGAAGTGAGATCTGCTTTTCCGTAAACGCCGATGTCGGTCTTCAGCTGGCTTCGCAGGCTAGAGAGGGCCTTCCTAATTTTGTCTGAATGAATTTTGCCATCCAGAAGCGCTTCCTTTGCCCCTACTAAAAGTGCCCTGGACTCCTTGGACAAAAAGATTCCGTTGCCTGCCGCGTAATACCATCCGCGCAGTGCACCCATCGAAAGAGGGATCGCAACTCGCGGCGGACGGGGCACTGCGACGCAGGTCCGGGCGGACTGCGGTCATCAAGAACTATTAAAGGCATAATATTTTCTTGGTTTCTGCTTAGACTAGCATGGTGAGATCTGTTATCTCGATCATGAAGCCAAGAAAGTTAGCATTAGTGGGGATGACTTGGACTGTTATGCCGTTCAGTGGGGAAGGTGGTTCGATGGCTTGAAGGACTGCACCCGCCTCCTGTCCCTGAGGGAAAATGACAATTCCCTTGACGACATAGTTTTCGGCGACTGAGAAGTTCTTAAATACAATGTGAAACATATTGGGGGTTATTGGGGTTACATTCGTTATCCCATGGTTGTGTAACGACCAGTCCGATCCATCATTGTGGAATCGGCCCGCAGCGACGATGGCGGACGGGCCGGTAGCACCGGTCGCGCCCGTGGGGCCAGTGGCGCCGGTCGCACCGGTAGCTCCGGTTGGCCCCGTCGGGCCTGTCGCTCCTGTTGGGCCGGTCGGCCCGGGAGGCCCCTGGCCGCCACCTCCACCGGTTCCATGTTCCAACAAGCATTCCACCACCTCGGTCAGCACTTGCGTGCTCGGCAGAAGCCGTCGCCCATTGCGATTATCAATGCGGGCGACATGCGCCAGGAGATCGGCGGCGGGATCAGCAGGCGGGTCCGTCTGGTCGGTTAGTTTGTCGTCGAGATGGTAATTTTCGATTGTGGCCAGGACGACGCAATTGCCTGTGTCGCATGACGGACACCCGTCCAGCCCTTTCCAGAGCAGCTCCGCGCAATTGTCCTCGGTCACATCGAGGATCGCGACGCCGCCGCTATCCGTGATCGTGGAATCTCCGTTGTATGCGACATAAAGTGTCCCGCCAGATTTCGACAGCGCGAGTTGCACTGCGTTGTCGCCAACGGGAACCAACGTGCTGAGTGGGTGCGGCTGCTGGAGTTGGACGCGTTGAACACTCACCGGCTCGATGAAGAAATGCTCCGGCATCCCTCCATCGCGCTCCAGCACGTAGACCCAATTGCCGCCCGGCGACGCGGCCATAGCGATCGGCTGGTGAGTCAGAGCAACGGACTTCACGGCGTTCGTGCCGTCCAACGCGACGAGGTAGAGCTTTTTGTTCGTGTCATCACCAACGACGAGCGTGTCACCCGCGGTGCTGTGCGCGATTGCGAGCATCGAGGGCGCGGCAGCTGGATCGACCGCCACGTCCGCCGCGGCGGCCGGCGGCGCCGCCTTGATGTCCACGGACACGACTTTGTGGTCAGCCGCATCGGCACTGAAAGCGCGCGTGCCATCCGTGGAAAGCGATAGCCCGCGGATGTTTGCAGGAGAAAACGGAACTGCCTCCGGAGCGGCCGGGGTGCCCGGGGAATTGATGTCGAGGCCCCAAAGGAGGACGTCACCTGTCTTTTCGATCGCCGCACAGAGCCGCCCATCGGGGGCGACAGCCAGCGCAATGCCGGCACCAGACGCGCCGGCGACGACCAGCGTTTGAATCGGCGCTGCGGTTGCGTCGTTTGCATCAAGGACGAGTATGTATATATCGGCGGCGTTTGGAACCGCCGCGTAAAGCAGCGCGCCATCGTTCGAAACCGCGAGCGCGAGCCCCGCCGCCGACAGGGTTCGCGTAAGGGCGCTGATAATTTCGTGATTGCTCGTACTCACCGCATGAATCACCGCCGGCGTGTCGGAGCTCATCACGTAAAGCCGGTGTGTCGCGTCGTGCAGTGCCAGGCCCGCGGAATGCGCGAGCGGAATGGTGTTGGCCCACTCGAGCGAGACTCGCTCGTGATCGACGGCAACCTGCGTTGGATCGAGCATGACGTCGAGCTCGTAACTTTCAAGGATCCGGTTCGGCGCACAGCGGGTTTCATCGCAACCGCATTCATCGAAAAGAACCGGGATTTCCTCGTTCGGACATTCCTTGTAGCGGATGCAGATCTGCAACGTGTGCGCAGCAGTGTCTTGCTTGTCCCGCAGCGCCTTAAGATCGGCATCCTGCGCAAACGGAAACCGCACTTCTTCGCGCAGGAGAATTTCGTGCCCGCAACAATCGATTGCGGTACCCGGCTCGATTATCACAAAGCGATCCCGGCAGGCGTCGTCGGGATGTTGCTTGATCTTCAGCCCACACACGACGCCCCAGCCGTGGAGTCGCTGGTGATGGTGGCGGAGTTTGTCGATGTGGAAATGCTGCTCATCCGTGAAATCTCGCTCCACCAAGAGCTTGCCAGTGAAATAATGGTTCCGCGTGAAGGTACCGAGGGCGCAATCGGGGCAGTGCGTCTGGTCTGATGTTTCGTGAGACATTTTTTGTCCTCCTTTTGAATGCGATGCGTCAGTCCAAGATAGTGGTCGTGCCGATGCGCGATCGCGTACCAATTTGCAGACTGGGCGGTCCTTTTCCGTTAGCCGACTCCCCGAGCACGGTGTCGTACCCGAGCCGCTGTCGATCAAGCGTGAACCCCTCGGGGTATTGGCCCACGACCGAATCGAGACCGATCGCCGACTGGAAACCGATGCGAAACCGCGGATGCACCAGCTCCAGTTGGTGCGCGGTGTGCGCGGGCTTTCCCAGGCTGATCAGACGCTCAATTGAAGCACGGCGGTCATCGCTTCGGGCGCAGGACGCCGGGACGAACACGGAAAATTTGTGGGCGTAAACGTGAAAGGGATCGCGCACTGGATCAGGCGTACCGATCAACTGCGTGGCGCCGACCTGTGCTGTCTCATTGAGCTGTGTGCGGTTAACGATGCGCTTGCCCCAGAGGACCGATTGCTCGCCGAGCCGCGCCTCGCCAAGAAAAAGCCAGCGACGCAGTTTGAAGTGCTCCAAAATCAGCGGCATTTGGGCTTCGCGTCTGGCGGCGCAGGCACATTGCTTTGGATCGCGAAAAGCCCAGCCGAGGTAGAGCAGCAGTTGGCGGCGAAGTCCTTCGAGTGTGCCCCGCAGTTTGTGGAAGAGCCAGGCGTCGCGCAAAAAGAGCCGGCGCCGGCGTTCGTCCCATGAACGGTCGAGAATCACGCTCATCCAAGACGCGAGCCAGGTGAGAAAATCTGCGAGCGTCCGAGGATCGCGCTCCGCCGGCGTCGACATCGGGTCCAGGTAGCGCGCGAAATGGTCGAGCTGCGTTTCAACACTGCGGAAGATCGTGTCGAAAACCGCCAGCATTCGATCGGTGAAATCGGCGCTCACCGGGTTCTCCCCGAAAACCGCCGGGAGATATCGGCGCAGGCTGATGCGCGGCAGGAACAGTTTGATCCGCTCCAGCCGCGGCGTAACCGCGCCGTTGCCGCGCAGCGTCAGCCGCAAATAAAGGAAGCGACCCGGCGGACTCGTGATGAGGCAATCCCACGCGCCCTTCTTCGTCGTCGCCACGCGCTGCTGTGTTTTCCACGCGACCTCCGACAGGTTGGCAATGTCGGCTGAGTCGAGCGGCGTCTCGGCGGTGAAGGTTGCCAGAAGCACCTGCGCGCCGTCCGGGATGTCGCCGTGGAAAACGATGCGGTGCCACTGGCAGCGGTAGAGCTCGCTGTCGAGCGGCTGGCTGAGATAAGTGCCTTCGTCCACAAACGCCGTCATCGCAAACTGCAACACTTTCTTTTGAGCCGGGGAGAGCACGAGCAGGGTTCCGTGCAGGTCGAACGCGATCGCGGAGGGATCGGACGGAAGTGGAATCGTGCCGGTCAGGGATGGCTTTTTCCCCGCGCAGCAGTGGAAACGATGCAGCGCGCAGCGGTCGCCGAGATAGAGGTTGCCCGCAGTGTCGGTGGCGATGCCCGCCGGACAGTATCGGAGTGCGAACTTGTCTGGCCGATCCACCGTTCCGATTACCTGTCCGTCCGCTTGGAAAATGGCCACGTTGCCGGCACCGGCCTGCACGACATAGACGCGGCCATCGTGGCTTAGCGCGAGATGCGTCGGTTGATTGAGCGCGCCGAATTTGATCTGCCAGTCGCCACGCCGTCCGAACCGATGGACGACGCCGTTTGCGTTGTCGGTGACGAACGCCCTCCCTCGCCCGTCGAAGGCGATGTCGTAAGGCTTCCACGGCTGGGACAGATTGGCGGCCAGCGGCGTCTGCCAGAGCGCGCGCAGCGTCATTCCTTTCAGCGCAAAGACTTGCACGCGCGCGTTGCCCGTATCGCAGACAAAAAGGTTGCCGCAAAAGATCTCGATGCCGTGAGGATCGAGGAACTGGCGCGGGGCGCTCCCGATGCCGCCGGTGCACGGCACTTCTTCAAAGCGGCATTCGCACGGGTCGAAGCGCTTGATTTTTCCAGACGCAGCATCGAGCAGCCAGATGTTGCCGGCATCATCGGCAGCGACGCCGGTGGGCAGCTCGATTCCGCCAAACGTTCCCGCTGCATCGACGAGCGGATTCCCGTTCGCCGGCTTGGGCGCCAGCTGCAACGACCCATCCACACGCGATTCTTCAACACCTTGCGTCGCAGCCGCCTCCTGCCAGCCGATTCGCGCATCGAGCAGGAGATGCAGCGGGTCGTGCGGCGGCTTTGGTGCGTCGGGGAGCGTGGGAATTTGCGAGATCATGGCGCTTACTCGGTTGTATCGTAAGTGACGAGAACTTCATGCGCCGTGGAATAAACCAGCGCGCCCGGCTCGAGCGGAACGTCCTGGCAGAACGGCTGCTCTTCGCCGTCGAACTCGATGAGCACCTCTTCGACGCGGCGCACGCCCGGCACGCCGAGCATGCGTCGAAAAGTGAGCGAAAAGAACACGCCGCCGCCGAATTCCCATCCGGCGCCATCCTCCCCGCCTTTAAGCGGATGGAAATAGGACAGCAAATCATCCTCGACACTGCGTTTCACCTCGGCCAGGTCGGCATTGCCCTGCGCGATAATCTTCGCCTGAACGCGGACGCGGTGATAGACAGGCGGGACAACGTAAAGCTCCGTCGTCAGCAGGCGCCGCTGGTCAAGAAACGCGCAGACCGAACGGATCATGCCTTCGCTCGGAGTCGGGTTGGGAACATCGCTGTCGGGAACGATGATCACCGTGACCGCGCCCGGCACTTTGACGCCGGGAAAGCCGGGATGCGCCAGCGCCAGCGCCTCGGCGCGTTTAACACCCGGCGCCTGCATCGCCAGGGATTGAAAATCCTCCACGGTGACCGCGCGGCATTTGTTCTTCAACGCCTCAGGAGCGCGCAATTTCGCATCGTCGAGTGTTTCTTCATCGCGGCCGCCCACGGCTGGACGAAGGTTCGTGATGCCGTTTGCATCTACCCCTGCGATGCCGCCGAGCAGATTGGTGAGCGAGCCGGGACCGGCGTTGCCATTTTTGCCGCCGCCGTAGCGATAGATGCGGGCGACGATGTTGCCATCGGGATCGTCGAGGTTGCCGACCGGGATGCGGCCATGCTCGCCGCCGCCGAAACGCACTTCACCCGCCGTACGATTCAAGACGAAGTGAGCGTCGGCGGGGGTCGAAGCGAAGAAATCAGCCACACGCGTCCAAGGCTTGAATCCCTGCCCTTCGTCCACTTCGAGCCGCAGCGTGCCGTCGAGCACGGGCGTGAAAGCGAGGTTGAAAATCTGATCGGGCCGGCCGGAACTGCCGCCGAGAACTTCGTCACGCTGCGTTTGCGCCTGGGTCGCGCCGATGGTGTTGGTGCGAACGGCATCGAGCAGCGGCGGACGCTCATATCCCGCGAGAGCGATGCGCGCACGCATCCAGAACAATTCTTCGGGCGCCCCGCCCATCTTGTCTTTTTCCATCAAACCAGGCTCCGGAGTGCTCAGCAGCACGTGCCCGCTGCGCATGAACGCAAGCGTGGCGTCCTTGTCCAGACTCAGCGGGAGCCACTCCTTTTTATTCCAGTATTCCCAGGCGAGCCGGGCGGACGGAAACACCTGCGAGTCGGGCAGTCCGCACGCGGCGCTCTCCGCGCGCGCGCTTTCGCTATGGACGTAAAACGCGAGGTTGACCTGCGTTTTCGGAAACTCCTGTGCGCCGGTAAATTTGTCGGGATAGCCAAAACCGAGCAGCAACGCGCTGCCTTCGGATGCCAGCGAGCCGAATGCGGGAAATGGCTGCACGGCGCCGATGTTCTGTGGCGTCACGTCGCTGAACGCGAACCCATCGAACACCAGCACGCGTTTCAATTGCGCAACCAGCGCGATGAGCGATTCGTCCGTCTCGAAGATGACCGGCTCATCGCCGACTGCGCCGGCGGAGGCGACCTGCGTTCCCTTTGGCACGATGAGCGTGGGAAGTGGCGGATCGTCTGCGAGCGCGAAAGTAATCTCACCGCGCGCAGGCTCGGCGGGGCGCAGTTCGATGCCGAGAAGTTGCAGAAACTTGATATAGTTCAGTTCCGGCACCTGGTTCATCCGGAAGATGAGCATGTCCGTCATCCACGCGAATAACTGCACGAGGGCGATGCCGGGATCGTTGTCGTTGAGATCGGTCCATTCCGGCGTGTAACGCGGAATGAGCTTCCGGGCTTCGTCGAGGATGTCGGCGAAGCTGCGGTTATCGATGCTGGGCGCCTGCAAAGGCATAGTTAGGCTCCTTCGCGAATGAAGAATGGGTAAACGAGATTGTGAAAGGCGTTAGTCGCGCGCACCCGATAGTCCACGCGGATAAGCAGAAGATTCGGATCGGTCGGAGCGCTCTCGACGCGGACATCGAGCACATCGATTCGCGGCTCGAGATCAACGAGGGCCCGGCGGACCGAGTGCGCGACTCGTCCCTGGGTCAGGTCGTTGTTCGGCTCGAAAACTAGTTGGTGAATGCCGCAGCCGAAATCCGGCCGCATCACTCGCTCGCCTTGCGCGGTGCCAAGGATGAACGCGATTGACTCTGCAACGCGTTCCTCCTGCCGGGCGACGGCCATGGCTCCTTGCGCGTTCACTTGCATCGGAAACTTAAAACCGAGGCCGAGGAAGTCTCTGGGCATAGAGTCAGATGCTCGTTCGAGCTTACCTAATTAACCAGGTAACGCGTTGATGACGTTCTTGATCGACCCGATGGCGCCACGCAGCGAAGTGATTACTTGCGCGTGATCCTGACCTGCAGAAATCCCGGAGAAGTTCGGAAGGTCGATCGATTGCCCGGCGATGCTAGCAACCATCTTCACCATATCCAACATCGGCTGCAGAGGCTGGACGGAGAGCATCAGATTATCCATGGACGTCTGGGAGTTGTTGCGCGCACAGATAAGCGCCTCCAACAAGACCGGGTTATCCTCGGCGGACTTCAGATCGATGCTCGCCTGGAAGTTGATGAGGCTGTCGAGTTGCGAGAGGAAGCAGTCGAGGAAGTTGATGATCAAACTCAGCATGCCTTTGATCATGAAAATGATCTGCGGGATCGCGAGCGCCGGGATGCAGTCTTTGAGTTCTGCTATTGCGTCCAGTAATGCTGGAACCGCGTCTCCAATCTTTTTTGGGTTTGTTAGTAAACTGGGGACAGCGTCGACAAAATCCTTCAACTTTCCGATCACGTTCAGCATCTTTAAAAGGCAGGCCATGCTCGCGAGTAGCGGCGAGAGCTGGAGGAGCAGGTTGAAAGTGATCTTGCAGTCGGTCGGCGTGCCTTGGGAAAAATCGAGGAAGCCTTTGAGTTCAGCGCCGCCGAGCAGCGTGATGCTCGGAATTTTCGGAATTTTCGGCAGCTTAACGCAGGCCATAATTCAAATTGGGGGTCCGACCGGTACCACCGGCCGAGAGTTGATGAGGACGTTCGGGGCCTGGATTTCGATGGTTGCAACGGAGCGGATGGTGATGCGCGCGTTGGCAAGCTCGATCATGTTTCCATGCGCGTCCTTGAGCCGGATGTAGCCTTTGTCTCCGCCGCTCACACCCGGATCGTAGAGTTCGATCTCGTGGCCGTTCACCGAGCGAATCAAGCGCCGATGACGATCAGTGGTCGGCGGGAGATCGGCGCCATTCCAGAGAAAGCCGACGATATAGGGATGCTGCGGATCGCCTTCTTCAAAGGCGACGAGGACTTCGTCGTCGGTCTCTGGTTGAAAGAAAAAGCCGCGATCCTTGCCAGCCATCGGCGCGGCAACGGACGCCCAGAAGCTGCGATTCTCGCCGGGCATGCGGGGAAAGTGGACCTGGATGCGGCCCATCCCCTGGGGATCCTTGAGGCTCTGGACGAGGCCGGGAATGACGCCGCGAAAATGATTCATTTTCCTTCCTCCTCGCGGCGCGCGTTGAAGGTCGTCTGATAGCCGCTGTCGCCGATCGTGTGCGTCGTGTCGGTGACGAAATAAGTGCCGCTGAAGCGGTCGCCGAAGCCATCGATGAATATCTTTCGCCCGGCGCGGAGATCCGGCAGTCCGACAGTAGCGCCGCTGCCTTTGACCATGTTTCTCAGTTGATTCTTGAGAAAATCGCGAGCCAGGGCTTTGGCTTGCTCGTCATTATAGACCGGCTTGTCGGTGATGATCTCCTCGCGCTGATTGAACGCCTGCTCGATGTCGCCAAGGTCGGTATTGAGACCGATCTGGCTTCGTTTTACAGTCTTCTCGATAGGCTTTTTCGTGCGCCGGTTCCAGCCCCGCACCGTTACCGAGCCGATCTGATTCGCCGTGGTCAGCGTGGGCTTGAACTGGACGAGCGATTTGCCCCATTCGAGCACGTAGGTCACGTCGCGCTCACCAGGCGTCTTGCCTTCGGAGGGGCCAAAGTAAAGGCGCTTCTGTTTTTGGCCCTTTTGCTCGAACTCCTCGACAAAAACGACGTAACCATGACGCCGCGCACGCGTGAGCAGGAAGACGATGTCGTATTCGTTTTTTTGCATCACATAATGCTCCGGCGGCTCGGCCTTGCGTGCCTCATCATTGATCCGAATCGGAAGCGGGAAGCGTTTCTTGCCGCCGTCCACTTTCTGCCCGATGTCGCGCGCGATGTCGCTATCGCACACTTCGCTCTTCCCATCCTTCGGCCAGAAATCGGTGAACTGCTTGCGCCGAAGCTGGTGCAGGACATTCAGCCCGCGGACTGCAAGGGTCGGCGGGCCAGCAGAGGGGAAATTCGGTTCCAGCGTGGTAATCTGACCGCTCATCATCATCCGCAGGCTATCCGCATAGCCCATCCAGATCTCAGCCTCAGCGCCCGGGTCGAAGATGCCAATGTTTTGGGCCCGCGCGTCGCCGCCGTGAACACGGCCTTCGATTGCGACGTACTTGAAGTCGCGCGCTTCAGCGTCCCAGTTGTTGATCGTCAATTCGAAGTTATCGATCTCGTTCACATTGTCCTTGTAGGTGACCTGCATCACGTCGCGCACAACGTCGCGCGGAAGCTTTCGACCGTGAATGCGGATTTCAAAAGCGGGAACGTAAAAGGAACCGAAGCGACTGTCCTCGCTGGCGATCTTGACTGCGTTGGCGGGCGGACTGAGCAAAGAGACGGTGGTTCACAAAATCGGCGGCGCTTCCAAAACACGACCCGGGGTAAGTCGGCGGGGGTCGGTTATGCCGTTGCTAATTGCGAGTGGCCGCCATTGTGCCGGCGAGCCATACAGTTTCCCGGCAATCGCGCTCAACGTATCGCCGCGCTGCGTGATGTACGCCTTGGTGTGGTCGGGGGACTGGAGATTGAGTTCCTTGAGTTGCTGCTCGAGCGATTTGTATTCGCGCAGTGTCACCGTCAGCGTCGCGCGCAGCGGAACGCCCTGCGGGCTGAAGAGCGTAAACTTCTGCGAAATGTTTTCGACGATGCAGCGAAACGAGAGTCGCTTCTGCTGTGCGTAATTCGCGGGGAGGTTCGCGCCGGGAAAAGACGGATCATTCCACGCGAATTGGCAGACCGGAGGCGCGTGCGTCTCGCTGTTAATTTTGACCAGGCTGTAGAACGTGTCCGTCAACGTCGTCACGCTCTTCGCTTGCGCGTCCATCCCGCTCTCGGTCGTGTCGAAAAACAGATCGAGCGTTAGTTTTTCCGCCTGCCCCCGTACAAACTGCTGGATCGGTGTGTCAATTCCTGGAATGCCGATTTCCGCCAGTTGCGCGCCTTTGGCAAAGGTCACCTCCGTTGGATTGAACTGCACCGGGAGTATCTCCAAGTCGTTGTTTGGCAGCTCCACACAGAAATACGCCTTTTGTAGTTCGTTCGGCATTGGGGTGTTGTTATTCCGGTTCCTCGGACACGCTGGCGCTGAGGCGACGCTCGGAATCGACCTGATCGCGGTGGCGATCTTCGTCGCGCACCCGCGCCATAACCGCGCGGACGATCCGCTCCATCATTTCGGACGAAAGCAGCGATGCGTTATCGGTTGCGCGCACCGTGCTGTTAACCTCGCCGATGTTTACTTCCATGACTCGTCGAATTTGCTTTCTAGCTACCACCTAGCTACCACCTGCTCAGGGGGAGATTGCAGTCATTTACGACCGTGGGTCACTTAGGCGCCGGGAGACATTTGCACGAGCCCCTCGTGCGCAATCTCAATCGCCTCAATCGCAACATTGTTCTGACTGGCGTTCATCGACGGGCCAGTCCATTTCGCTGGCAGTCCGCGTTTAAAATTCCAAATGTTCATCGGCAAATGCAGGTCGTTCTGAAGCACGATCACGCCATCGCGCCGTTTTCCCCGGCCTTCGACAAAGCTATAATACCAATCCCAAAGATCGGTATTTGACGGCACGCCGTGCTTGAGCACGATGTTGTTCCAACTCACTCGTCCCGGAAATTTCAGTATCGCGCCGTTGCGACCCCCCTCGTTGTATTCCTCGATTCTCTGCGAGGTTTCCAAGCCGCTGCATTCGCTGAAACCACCCAGCGCGACATGCTGAATCGCAGACAGGGCAGTCGCCAGCACACTGCTGCTATCCACGAAGGTGATTAGAAAATTGTAACCGAGCACTGGATCCGTGCGCAACGCCATAACCTTAGTTTTTACTGATCACTGCGCACTCTGTGCACCGCAGCGACCTATTCGGTAATCTCCAGCTCTTCTGCCGTCCGACCGATGCGCAGAACGATAAACTCGTAAGGCACCGACGGCGCGACGCCCACATCGACGCGCATCCGGCCCTGCTCGCGTTCGGAGGGCGGGTTGTTGTCTTCGTCGCATTTCACGAAAAATGCCTGCTCCGGATGCGTACCCGCCAGCGCGCCACTCCGCCACAGGGTTTCCAGAAAGCTTGTGATCGCGAGGAGCACTTTGCCACGCGTGTAAAAATCGTTCGGTTCGAACACAACCCACTGTGTGGCCACGTCCAGCGCTTCTTCGATCATCATGATCAACCGCCGCACGTTGATGTATCGCCAATCTGGATCACTGCTCACGGTACGCGCGCCGTAGACGCGAATCCCGCGTCCGGGAAAAACGCGAATGGCGTTGATGCCGCGCGGATTCAGCCCGGCCTGCAAGGCGTCGTTTACGGGTGCGGTGGTGTCTTCCACCCATTCGAGCCTCGCATTCGCGGGCGCTTTGTGCACGCCGGTTTCGAGATCGGTCCGCGCAAACAAACCTGCGACGTGTCCGCTGGGCGGCACATCGCGAACCACCTCACCGCGCAGGCGCAGCGGATCGACAGCACGCAACCACGGGTAATGCACTGCGGCATATTTGGATTCAAAACGGCTCCGCCAGGCGATAATTGCGCCCGCTCCGAGTTCGTCATCCCGTGCGGCGCGGAACGGCGGATCTAACAACGCAAACCGATCCCGAAGTTCCTCGCAGTGTCCGACCAGCGCGGCTTGGACGCGAAGAATTTCCTGCTCCGAAAAGATCGGCGGCATTTCGGGAAACACTGGTGGCACTTTTGGCGCAGCGGGCTCGGGCGGTCCCTCAAGGCACGGATCGCGAAATGGCGGCGGGAGCGGCGCCGTTCGCGGCGGCAAAACGGGTTGGATATGAATGTCGGGTATAGCGACCAGCGACACTTCGTCGATTGTCTCCAGTGCTCGCAGGCCGCGGCGTTTCAGTCTTTTCTCTTCGTCGCTCTCGAGGATGTCTTCCGCTTCGCCGATGAAATCAACAACCGTCAATGTCTCCAGCCCGTCCCGGCCGCCTGTGAGCAAGGATGGCTCCGGCATGTCTGCGAGCAGCTCCTCTGGATTCGCAGGCAGCCGGACTTGGCTAACAACGACGAGTGGCGGCGGCGGCGGCAGAATGTCCGACCGTGAATCCCGGCGTTGCACCTGTGATTCTGCCACAACGTTCTGCGCGAAAAGCGGATGCTCCGGCACCACTGAAAGCCCTTCATAAATTGCCGTGACGCGGCCAAGCCAATAGACGGTGAGTGTGTATTCGACGCTTTCAATAAAAGCGGGAACGAGCGCGAACGATTTGTCGAGCGGTTCGTTCCAGACCAGCCGCTGCCGGTCACCGTCAACTTCCTCGACAATCCGCAGGTGGTTGACCGGAACCGCGCCTGGCTGAACCAAACGAACTAGCGAGCCCGGTTCAAAATGCGCAACGCTCACCACCCGTGACACAGCAGGGTCGATCGTGTCGAAACCAACGAGTGTCCGCGTCTGCGCGCGGTGAGTTGCGCGCACATGCACAGCTAGTTGATTGCCCCAGACGCCGGGGCTGGAGGCTTCGATGCGCCAAGCGGATTTCTTGTTCGCTGTAATCGGGTTAGAATCCAGCAACTCGACAGAGGCGCTGGCGGCCACATCCGAATCCGCTACGCGCACCGCGTAGCATTTGCGTCCGCCATTCTCGAAGAAGCCCTTCACCGAATAAGCCAGATAGCCGCTCCCGATGAAATTGCCGAACGTGGCCTGAAATTGCCGCCACGACTGTATCGGCACCGCGCGGTGCAACGCTCCGCGTTCGGCAATACCCACAAACGCTGCGATGTCGGTGCGCAACGCCGTAATCGCAGGCGCCACCGCGTCCGCGGGCTCGTAGTAAACTCCCGGTGTCAGGTACGCCGGCATCTTAACGATCGGTCGTATTACTTCAGCGCCAGGCTCTCGATCACGATTTCTAAACTCTCGATAGTGACGTCGTTGCCTTTGGCATTGAATGTCGGGCCATCGATTTTGTGAATCCAACCTCCCTCGAATTCCCAGCGCAGCATGTCTTTGCGCTCCTCATCCATGAGCACGATCGCGCCATGGCGCCGGTCGGGGGTGCCGTTAACGATGTTATTGCGCCAATTCCAAAGTTCGCGGTTATCGGTGTACCCGCGCTTGAGTGTGATATTGGAAAACTTTCGCAAGCCTGTCAGTTTGCGAACGTGCAACGGAACGTCATCGCCGTTGCGATACTCGACCACGTCGCCGTCGCTGGATAGACCGCTGACGTCGCTGAAGCTGCCGACGGTGATGCCGTCGATCTCGACGCGAAAATTAAAACCGCGATATGGATCTTTACGATCTCCGGTTGCCATAAGTAATGTCTCCTTTGGTTGAGTTTAAGAATCCGCATGTGCCGTCCACAAACCGATACGGATGATGACGAACTCCGCCGGCTTAACCGGTGCGACGCCGATCACGACGATCATGTGCCCGCTGTCGATGTCCGTCTGCGTCATCGTGGTGCGATCGACTTTGACGTAATAAGCTTCCTCGGGCTTGGTGCCCTCAAGCCCACCGTCCCGCCAGACGCTCGTCAGGAAATTGCTTACGGTACGATTGACGCGCGCCCAGAGCGGCTCGGCGTTTGGCTCAAAGACCACCCATTGTAGCCCGCGATCGATGGAGGCTTCGATGAAGATGAGTAGCCGTCGCACATTGACGTATTTCCAATCCGGATCGCTCGTGATAACGCGCCCGCCCCAAATGCGAATGCCGCGATTGTTGGGCCGGAAATCGCGGATAACATTAACGTTGACCGGGTACGGATTGAGGATGTCCTGTTCACCTTTGTTGAGGATGCGCTGCAGCCCGATAATCCCTCGCACAACCTCGTTAGCAGGCGCCTTGTGTACACCTCGTTCGATGTCGGTGCGCGCGTAAATGCCCATCACGTGCCCACTGGGCGGGATTGGATAGTCCATTATCGCTCCGAGATTTATTGGGAATGGGTCGGCAATAAGCGGCCACGGATGGTAGAGGCTCGCATACTTAGTATCGAACTGCTGCCGCTGCGTCTGGACGTCGTTGAGGCTGTCTCCGGGTGGCCGGCCCGCATCGAGCACCGCGAATCGGTAGCGCATGAATTCGCAATGATCGATCAGCGCACCCTGGATCGCCGCGCTGGTTCGCCCGGGAATGGCCACGATGCTGATCTCCTCTTCGTTGCGGAGGCTGAGCAATCCCGTGCGCTTGAGCGGCTCAGGATCATCGACGCCGACGTAGCTGCTGTCGAATAGCGTTGCAATGGAATCATAGCCGAGCGTTGTCTCCAATGCATGCCGCGCCGCTCGCTTGCTCCCGCTCGGCAGAGTATCGAGAAGCGTTTCCGGACCAACGCGAGCGCTTTCCAGTGTGGGTATTTTATTGGGCGCCGGAGCGGGCGGATCGGGTAGATCAAGGGCGAGATCATGAACGCGCACGTATCCCGACTCTCCTTCCGAACGGCGGTCATCCAACCGCAGTGGGCGTGGCGGAAAACCGTCGTCTTGAGTGGCGCCAGGCACATCCGTCCATGTCGAACCGATGACCTTCTCCAGGTACCGGCTGTGGCGCGAATCCATGGACAAGTAGCGAAAGACTTCCGTGTTCAAGATTGTTTCGCCGCGACTCGGCAGCGAGGGATCGGCTTGGCGGAAAAGAAAAACCGTCATCCGAAATTCGCGCGAGCGGACACCGAGATGCTTCCCGCCCGCCGCCGCATTCGTCTCCGCGGTTTGCTGCGCTGCCGAAAGGCCGGTGCCATCCAACACCACCGTAAAATTTGTTGAGCGGTCAACTGATACGACTTTGAGCGGACCGTCCAGCACCGTGTCGCCATTCAGCGGATCAGTCAGTTCGAGGAGCGTTCCTGGTTCAACCCCTGCCACCGAGGCGAGCCGAATGTGCGTGGAGTTGGTAACCGATTTGATGGCCGTTTTGACCAGCGCGGGACTCTCGTCCTCGACGGAGACGCGCAGCCGATTTCCCCATCCGCCGGCGTCCAGCGCTTCGACTCGAAAAAGCGGCGCGCGTCCGACAACTCCGGCGCCTGTTGGATGCGCGCGCCTTAACGCGGTTCGTAACGTTACGACATCAGGTGTCGGCGTCGTCGGAGCTGCGGAGATGCGATGATAGAACACTTCGCCGCTGCTCGTCGTGAGCCGCACAAAGTCTGTCGCGACGTAGGCATCGCCGTCGCTAATCAGGATTGTTGCATCCCCCACCCGAGGGGAAAGGACGAGGGCTGCGGCCTGGCGTCCCGCAACGAGCGCGGGTGCGACCGGACGCGCGACCACCGTGTTTGCCGGATGCCTTACGCGCAACGCGGGCGCAACCATCGCATTGCCAGCGTCGGGAGTCGTGCCGGCCGGTGCGCGGGCGGGCAGCGACATGATCGTCACGTACTCATCGTCCGGTGCCACGCCCACGCGCAGGAGGTCGCCTACTACGAGACCGACGCGATTGCTCAGCGCAATGAAACTCGCACCCGTGCTGGTATCGACGCTGAGGGTACGTGGCGCCGGAATTACAGCGTCGCCGTTGGCGTGCGGGTGCGGCATTCCGACGGCAAGCGTGATCATATTCGCGCCCGGTCCGAGCGTGCGAATCACGACTGGATCCTGGTTCGGCCCGGGTGGACCGACGAGCAGGGTTTGTCCGGCAACCAGACCGGCGCTGCTATTCAGAGTGGCGACGGTGTCGTTGGCTAGAGTCGGGGCGCCGAGAGTCCACTGTTGGTCCGTGATCGCCACGGCTCGAACAACTGTCCCGGCCGGATATTCCTCATACGCGCCTGGCTCAATGGAGATTTGCCGCAAGGCACCGATGCGCCGTGCCTCGCGGCTGCCCGGATCCGCAGAGTTAATCACAATAAGCTTGGTTCGATCGCTGAATTGTCCTCCGCGACTATTTACAAAAACGAGGCGGTCTCCCGCACCCGGCGCCGAGTCCGCAACGGCATTCCCGTTGATCGGCGCGGTATCCAAACGTTCGACCGCGGCGCCGTTTGGATAAGGCAGCAGCAACGGGCTATCCAGCCGCACGGTGGCTTGTGAGTTGGTTGGCGACACGGGCGTGACATTGCTTACGCCGACAGCGAAGCGATACTCGCCAGTGTTCGGTCCGCCAATCTCTAGAAGTTGATTTGGGTTTGTGCTCAAAAACGTTATGTCTGCGTTCGCGCCATCAATGACCATGCTTTGGGCGCCCGCGGTGAGACCCGTTGAGTCGGCAATAATGCTCATCACTCCGCCCGCCGTGGTACGATCGAATTGTTCGACCGTGTCGCCGACGGCATGGGTACGATTGAGGGGCAAGTGAACTGGAACCAGCGTGTTCTCGGCCACCGGTGGGACATCCACTTGCGCGTACTCTGCCGCGCTGCCTTCACCGATGCGAATCCAGTCGTCCGCTTTGAGTGTCGAAGCGTCGAGCGCGACTAGCAAGGGCTGATTGGCGACCGTGCCAGTCAACTCCCCCGCTGTCCGCAGAAGCAAAGTACTGGCCGAAGTATTTGAACCGCGGTCGAACAGGAATCCCGTTGCACGGACTGCGCCGACTGTGTCCAAAACGCGCGCTACATAAAGGCGTTTGCCTCCGTTGGTAAAAAAGCCCTCGACGGCATGTGGTAGGTAACAATGCTCTTCAAACTCCACCGGGTTCAAATAACCGCCGAACCAGCGGGTGAATTCGCCGAAGCTGGTAACCAGGATCGGCACATTCACCGGGCCGCGCTCGGTCACGCCGACGACTCCGGCGGTGCTGGTGCTCACTCCCTCGATCGGCTTGCTGCCGGTATCGACTTCCTCGACATAAACTCCTGGTGCTAGATATTCTGGCATAATGTCCTCCTTTTACAGGCGAAAATCCATGTGGTTGATGCTTTCAGTGTAATTGAGACTTCGGTCGGGTACTTGGGTGGCGCCCTGCACTTCCATTCTTACCCAGGCGACACGGCTAATCGGCGGCAACTGATAAAAGCCCTCTGCGTCTGTCGTCGCCGTGAAACGAGAAATCGTGTGATACTCCGCTGCCGCACCACCATGGATTTCGACGGCGTTTGCGCCCGCCCAACCCACGAGGTCGGAAACGAAGATAACAGGGTCGCCTGGCATTGCGGGCTGAGTTATCGGCTTATCTGGGCCCGGCGCTTGCGGCGTGACGATTTTCACGCTGGCATCGAGGTGATGAGAATTGCGCAGCGCAACCGCCAGCGTCACTTCCGCGGGTTGGTCGGGCGTACTCGCGCCGTGCACCTTTGTCGTGGTCACGAATTCTTCGTTTGCACTCCCGGAATCAATCGACAGTAGATCGCCACCTGCGAGGCTCAGACTGATTCGATTGTCCAGCGCAAGCATCGTCGTTCCGGCTGCAGCTGGAATCTGCAAAATTTTTTCGGAAATAGGAGCACCCGGCGTGAGCGTAATGATGCGCGCCTTGCCCGCAGCCGTGTCACGTACGGAATAGAGCGGCGCACGGATAGAAACGAGGTTCGGCGGATCAGGCGGTGGCAGCGCTACATTGGGCGGAGGCATAGTGGGCCAGATGCCGGCGATTCGCACTGTGGCGCCTCCACTGGGACTCGAAGTCAGTTTGTTTACGACTCGTCCGGCAATGATTACAGGCTCGCGATGTAACGGAACATCGCCCAATTCCACGAGCAGTGGCAGTGCGGTCGGAAAACCTACTGTTTGCGGCACTGTCGCCGTTAAATCCAGAGGCACATAGCCTGCCGCGCGCACCGTCAGGTGAAGGTCGTAAGGCTGCGTTGCGAGAAGGGAGAAGCGATCGCGTGCGATTCCGGCAAGCGTGAACACGTTGTCGGTGTTCACCTGCGCGACAAAGCCCGGCTCTCGCACTCGAAGTTCGACACGTACGCGCGGCGGTTCGTTCGTCAGCTCATCCACTACGCGCCCCGCGACTAAGGCGCGAAACCGCCCTGCCGTTGGCACGGCATCGTCGGGTGAGACGCGGTAGATGCGCGTTTCGGTTGCAACAGTTAGCAGTGGCATGGTTATGGAACTGCCTGCTCCGCGCCGACGATGACATTATATTGCGGGAACAATTCTATGACCGGCGTGACCTGCTCGATCTCGCGGGCCGAATCAATTTCGACGACCTGGACTTCATAACTAACGGACAACTGATAACCGCTCTCAGCGTTTAGCGCCGTCCAGACGCGAGTCAGTTCCTCAAGCGAAAGCGTTTCCAGCATGATTCTTAGTTCGATATTCGTTGCTGCGAAACTGCCCTTCAGATCGACCCCGCGCACGACCGGGTGATCGTGAAAAGCCTGCAAGACTTTACCGAGCACTTTCTGCTCGGTCTCGGACAGAGCGAGCAATGGCGTTATGAGATAATGAAGGCAGAATGGGAGTGGCGTCCGGCGTTGCTGTCGTGAGTCGACGCGCTGCGGCGGATTGTTCAGCCAGAACTCGTTGCGCACCACCCGATACATCCAGAGCGAGACGCCTTTCTCGTTGCCCATCTCTTTGGGGGTCTTGAGAAAGACGTTCACACCGGCGAGGTCGGGATCGGCGTCGATACGCTGTTGCAGCAACTGCCTGACCGTCTGACTGGTAGCCTCGAATGCGGTATAAGCGCTCATCGTTTACATGCTGCCGCCCTTACGGTGCCGGGCACCGTTTCGCTCAAGCCATCCTCGCGGAGGACTCAGGCAGCGTCGGACAATTCCAGGCAGTCGCGCCGGATGACGACGCGGCCTTGCTGAAGTGTCTCGATCAAAATCACAACTCGCTGCGCATCGCTTAACTCGCAATCGAAGATGCCGGCCCAGCCAGAAAGCGGACCCGCAGTGATGCGGACTGAATCGCCCACGCGGAATGGGCGCTCGCCTATTTCAACGCACCCTTCGGGTCCGATGCGTTCCTGGATGTCCGCGACGATCGCATCGTCCACCGGCCAAGGCAGTCCGCCCCCGCCGATCACGCGCAAGACGCCGCGGCTGTAGCTCACGGCTCGCAGCGACGCTGCCGCGCAAAAGCGCCCGAAGAGATAACCTGGGAAGAGGGGCCGCAGAACCATCCGCGGCGTCCGTGTCGCATGATGCACCGGCCGGCGCGCGAGTGGCAGCAACGTTTCGATCGGCAGCGCGCGCAGATTCGATTCAGCCGCGGCCTCCGCACCAGGCCGGGCTTGGATCGCGAACCAATGTATTTCGTCAATTGTCGTCATCGGAAGCGCGTCACAATCAGGGGTCTGGCGGTGGCCGCTGCTGAAGAGTGGAGAGATAACGCGGAGAGACGCGGTAAAATATTTTGCCGTCCGAAGATGGCTTTTCTTCGAGGAAACCTCGTTCGACGAGCTGTGCGACGGTCTTCGCAATTTTCGGCGCCCAGTTTCGAACGCAGGCGTCGAGCACCCACCAGTGAAGGATGCCGTCGATCGTATCGTGTGCATCCGGATGCCTGGCCAAGTAGTCGAGAATTTCCGGCGCCGGGGATGGGAGCGAAGGGTCGATAAGCACACATTGGGGAGGTCAGTCGTCCCGTTTAGCAACTGACGTACCTTGTTATTTCCGCAGCTCCACGCGAACACGAATTCTATGCCTCCGCCGCTCGCGCGAGTTTCAATTCCTCCTATGAAAATGCGCCCACACGAGAAAATTTCTGTGCGCGCACGTATAGCGAATGGACACCGCATTCATAAGCGAGCGAGAGGACAATTTTGTCCGACCGTCTTGGCAAATATTTTCGCCGATTTTCCGCTAACTCTTCGCGCAGCAGGGGGATGACAAATTTGTCCACGCTCCGGCGTTCATTTGCCCTATCGGACAGTTGCCTTGGCCGCGAAAAGTTAGGCGGCGCTCTTATCGTGCACGCGCGACGCTCAATCGCGGCGGGCGCTTGGTGAGCAGGTCGTGCTTGCGCAAGAGCTCCCAGAACGCCCGGCGGTTCTTCTTCACTGCGAATGCGGCGCGAGTGATGTCCCCCTGGTGCGCACGCAGAGCGCTCGCGAGAAAATCGTGCTCGAATCGCCGAACGACACGCGATTTCATCGTTCGGAATGACTGATCTTCCGCAGCAGGTCCCTCTTCGGGCAGGTCAAGATCCGAAGGCTCGATCGAGTCGCGATCGGAGAGTACGATGGCGCGCGTGAGCACGTTTTCGAGTTCGCGCACATTACCCGGCCACGAATGACTGAGCAGGCAGTTGAGCGCAGCGAGCGAGAGATTTTTCGGTCGCGTCTCCGCGATCGCAGCCCGCTTTTCGAGAAAGTCGTGGGTGAGTAAGAGGATATCGCCGGGGCGTTCGCGTAACGCTGGAAGCGTGAGCGCCAGTACGTTCAGTCGATAGAATAAATCCTCGCGGAATTTTCCTTCGCGCACAATGTGGCTGAAATCGACGTTCGTCGCCGCGACCACCCGGATGTTTGCATGAAGCATCTGTTGCGAGCCGACGGAACGGTATTCCCCGTCCTGCAGGAAACGTAGCAGCTTCACCTGAGCTTGGGGCGTGAGGGAATCGATCTCATCTAAAAATAGCGTGCCGCCCTCGGCTTCGCGAATCAGCCCCGCTTGATCGGACGCGGCGCCGGTAAACGCTCCGCGTTTATGGCCGAAGATCTCGCTCTCCACCAGATTCTCTGGAAGGGCACCGCAATTGACCGGAACGAACGGCCGGTCTGCCCGCGGACTCAGATAATGAATGGCGCGCGCGAAGATTTCCTTGCCCGTGCCGGACTCGCCGGAGATCAGCACCGTCGCGTCGCACCGCGCGAATCGCGGTACGCACCGGACTTTTTCGAGAAACGCGGCGCTCTCGCCGATGATCTGTTTGAGACCGATATCCTCCTTGAGTTTTTGCACGAGCGCATCGCCGCGACGCGTGACTCGCGCTTGGCGCATGAGCCGTGGTAACAACTCGGAGCGCCGCAACGGAGGCAATAGGAAATCCGCCGCGCCCATCTCGAGCACTGGGAAGACATCGAACGCGTCCGGGTGCGTCGTAGTCACCAGTACTGAGCGATGCGGAAAGGCGTGCTGGAGCGCCGCAAAAAAAAGTTCCAGGTTTGTTGTTTGAAAAGAACCGAGCGTGGCCACGACTACGTCGGGACTGCTAAGGCCGACCGCGTGCGGCTTGAGGCCGGACTCGGCGCGATACTCGAATCGCGAGAACGTGAACCCCTTCGTCTCCGCAACGAGTGTCTCGAGCGAGTCGGCCAGAACAGTTGTCCCCGGTCCGCAGACGATCGCCACTCCAATCGCTGGACTCTCTTCCGTCAGATTCGGGAGCTGTGCGGGAGTCATAAACGCCGAAATCGGGAGAATTGTTGACTGCAATCCAGTTCCGCGCGGAACCGAGAACCATCATTGCTGCGAGACTTCTTCCAATAGGCGACTCACATCGGCTGGCTCGGAGTTCCAGTTGGACCTGGAGATCGCGTTAAGCGGCGGTTCCAGCGAAGGTCCAGCGCCCTCGGGCTTCTCAGCTCGGCCGAAGATGCGTTGAAACGTCGGGTGACGTAATCTAGAAAACTCTTACGACTATTCGTGGAAACTTGTCGAGATTTATTTTTACCGTGCCGGGACTCCGCTCGGTCGTTTCCTTTTCGGGGCTTGGGCGGACGGAATCGACGTAGCTCAGACCATCCTTTCTGCTCTCGGTGGACTGCAGTTATTTGGGGATTATCTAGTTGACACAAGGCAACGACCCATCCCAAAATTTCGAACTTGACGCGGCGTGTTCAGTTTTGTACGCGCGACCAATGCCATTGTGGTATGTGGTCGGAATGTTTCTGGCGATAGGGCTTCTCGCTAGTTGTGTGGCCAACAATTCGAGTCATTTCGATGCCGCTGTCCAAGAAGGGAATGTTGTTATCTTGCAGCCGTCAGGAATCAAGGTTCAATTTCTTGAAGAAGCGGAACGAAAAATCTTTAACCACCTATGAGACCATTATTTTTTGCTACCATCTACCGAGTTTCGCTTTGTCTTTTGGTAATTTTACCAATTCGCGCTGGAGCGACACAGCAATCGGTAGTCCCTGATGTCGGCTTGAAGCACGACGAACATGTCCTGTTCTTTCGATCTTATGGTTATAGGACCGATGGGAATCGGTGGAGATTGGAAATTCGAGGGCGCATTTGGAGAGGATCGGATGCGCCGGACGATGCGGCAGATGCGTCTCCGGCGGAGATGTTTTCCGGCAAACTGCTATCCTTTTTCAGTCACGATGTGATCGGCAGGCATCTGCGAATCGATTTATCCGGTCTGAAGGACGTGCACATCGATGTGCAATCGGGCGCGACCGGCGAGTTCGAAGGATCGGTCATTGTATCGCAAGAACAGATACGATCCATTCAAAGACCTAACCAGTGGAGTGACGGTGAAGTCCGATTCGCGCTGGCTGGGAGCACGGGCGACCCCGATAGTTATGGACAGATTTATCTAGTTACGGATTCGGGGATATCTATCGTTTCTGACATCGATGACACAATACGAGACAGTCATGTCTGGAATCCTTCGCAGGCCATGGTACGGGGCTTCGGGCAGTTTCGCCCAGTACCGAATATGTCTGGCTTGTATCGGTATTGGGCAACTCATTCAAACGCACGTTTCCATTATGTTTCAGGAGGCCCGGACTGGTGGGAGAAGGCGACAGAACGCGGACTAGACGGCTGCGGGTTTCCTAGCGGCAGCGTTGATCTGCGAGAGGTGAGTTTATCCCATTTCGGGACCGTCCATGAGTGGTTTGGCGGCAATCCATGTCAGTACAAGATCAAAAAGATTTCGCAGATCCTTCAGGCGTTTCCCAATCGACGATTTTGTTTGATCGGAGACGCCGGCGAAGGCGACAAGCGAGCTCTTCGCCGGCTAGCCGAAAGGTTCTCAAACGTGAAGTGGGTGTTTATCAGACATCTGCCTGTGGAAGATTTTGTTAACGCGACTCGTTACGCCAACGATCCGGAATGTGTTCTGGCATGTCCGACAATTCCCGCGTCGGTAGATTACAAGGATTTCCGTTTGCCAAGTGAGCTAAACAATGAACTCCCTCGGATTAGCCAACGATAGACGAGTGAACCTCACTGCCCTGGGGTCGCTTGCCATTGCAGGTTAGTTACTTCTGCGGCAAATCGCCGCTTGACCACTGCAAAAACCGATCCGCTCGGCAAGACAACATCCTACACCGCCAGCGGGGAAAGAGAATGGGGTTGCGTCTTAACTCCGAAAGGCTTCGCGAGCACGGCATTTAACATTCGCCACAAGCGGAAGCCCTTATCGGCGCCCAATGTACCTGCTGTATCCCGTGAAATACTTCGCGGCGAGGGATTGCGCGCTAGCGCCTAACACGCTGGCGGCTGCTTTGCTACCCAGCAGTTTTCGCAACAAAGATTTCGCTTCGTTTTTCTCCTGCTCGAACACATCGGTTTGATTGATCGCGGTGATCACTTTCTCCAGTGCCTCCGCAATCATCTGCTGCTGCGGAGTGCTCGCTACGATCGCCGCGTTGTACTCCCCGGCTGAGCAAGGTCCTCGCTGAGCGTTGTGCGCAGTTCGCAGCCGATCCACCTGCGAATTGGAGCGGTGTCTTTGCGTTGGCAACGAAATAGGAGACCGTTAGCAGCAACGCGCGTTTGCAATGCCCTTGCAGCGCGGTTGCAGATTCGCTGCTTACGCGGCAAATCGCCGCTTGACCGCTATAAAATCGGACAATTATCCTGCCCAGCCACAGCTGTCGCTGGGTCGGATAATTGTCCGAAACGGTAAATAGGCTGAATAAGGTTGAATCAGCTTGAAGGAGCTTGAGGATACAGCACTTACGGACCGCCGCGCCATTCGATCGATGCCGGGTATCAACTTGTCCGGAAAAAATAGATCTGTCCGAAATCGGGTTGATACCCTCTACCCAGGGAAGAGCCGGCTGGAAATCGGACAAGTAGATCCGCGCAAGGGGTATCAACCGTCAACTCGAAATTCTTGTGAAATCGGGCATCTGTTGGCCCCGTCATAGGAAGCTGCGGAGCCGGCTCTCGAAAGGTCTATTGCTTCGTAGCATCGGCCGCCGCTAGAAATTTGCTTCGCGCCGCCTTGCGCGCGGACAATTTGGAGACCGCTTGCTTTAGCGCCTCTGATTGCGTCTTTGCAAGCGCAATCCGTTCCGCAAGATTTACCAAGACCAGTCTAATCTCGCTGGCTATTTCAAGCGCTTCTTCATCGCTTCGGTCGTGAATAGAATCACTCAGCACAGGATGAAGAAGCTCCAATGGATTCTGGCCCTCAATCAAGAGAATTTGAGGTATACAATCTTTGATTTCATCAATGGATTGCTGAAACCGCCAGTGCTCACGAAGGTGTTTCAGTTTGTTGATCATCCGCGTGTCTGCATTAACGCTCTCTGCGGCAACAATGATTTGATCAAATAAGTGAGTTCTCTGGTTTTCCACCACGCGGCGATAATACGCTGCTGCGGCGATTCCTAATCCCTGACTTTCAGCGCGAAGGCCTTTGCGAAATTGGTCGACATCTTCCCCTAGCAACTCCAGTGCATTTTTGGACACATGCGGTCCAAATACTGGCAGCTCGCCAACTTTCTCCGCAGCCCCTAGTTGGTCTCCTCTACGTGCAACAATCACAACGGCGAACAATTTCAGATGCGTTTTGCAATTTCGGCAGCGGTAATTCGTGAAACGCGTAACGCCTTGGCCTGGAGAAAAATTTATCCGACCAGCATCGCTATCGGCAAAACGCAAGCCGTCACAATCTTTGTTCGCGCAGTACAGCTGTATCGGTGGCCAATCGAAGTAATAACGAGCCATCTCCTCGGAGAAGGCGTCGGAAGGAAGCTGACAGCCCTCGCCCGGAGGGGTCTCTTCCAAGAATTTAGCGAATGACTTAACCTCTGGAATCGGTGAATTTGCTTCGGCGGAAACCTCTTCTGTCATCTCAATACTCTACGAACTTCGGCGGTCTTCTCGACAAACTCAAGGTCAAGAGGATACAGCGAAAATTTTTGTGACAGCGCCTCAGGATTCTCCAACTTTTGTAGACTCGATACCATGCGGCCATCTACGCGCTCGAGGATATGCTCAAAATTGCTGGCGCTCATTTCCCAAAAGGGGACGCGCGAAGCCGGAAACTCCTGGTTGCTTACGCCCTAGGAGCGGAAAAACAAGTCAGTGGAATCAAAGAGGCGCTTGAGAGCGCTCGCTATCGCGCGGAGAAAGCCGGTAGAAGCGCAGCGACTTTCGCAGATATTAAGGCACAGATGCTTTGGCCGCAGCATGCTCGACCGCAGAGCCGGCCGGAACGCCTGCAGTGGATTAAAACAATGCTCGATTCCGGAACAGCGGTGGCTCTCGTGGGGCTACCAGAGTTTCGCGATTGGCAGGACTTGTACGTCAAGAAGAGCCTTTGGAGAGACGAACAGTTAGATCGACGGCTCAATCGGACGGTCGAGTTGGGATCACACACGCGCATGGACTTGATTCGAATAGCGCGTGCGTTGCATCCCGATGGAGATGAGCCGATGTGGGATTTGCTCGCGGGTTATGCGCTTGGATCGAAAAAGAAGCGAGCGAGTGCGATCGCCGAGGCTCTTCGAAGCGCGCGCTACCTCGCACGGAAAGATGGCCGAGACGTGATTACGTACGAAGACATTGAGGCAGCTGTGCAGCTCGATTTCGTGCCGCTGTACGAGGAACCTTCCATGGATGTTTGTAACGACTCTGCACCTGCAGTGAAACCGAACGGCCTGAAATCAACGTATACTGCTGCTGCAACACAGACCGACCAAAATGGTTTGTCCGGCGAATGAGGATGGAAATTGACGGACGGCTGCCCGATACTTTTTTTGCTTTTTGTTGACGCTGATTTCACGTTTAATCAGTCTTATAAGACGAGAGGATGGTTAGTTTTTGATGATCCTCTCAATTTTGATTTGTTGCATGAAGTGTGACGCTCAGTCTAATCGAGACGCAGCGCAGAGTCTTTGTTCCGCTCCGTGCCGTCGGACAATTTCGACTCGGTTTGAATTTTCCACGTCGTCCGAAATGAAAGGGCCGACGTAAACACAAACAGTGGAGGTGAGAATGGACGCGAACCTATCCAAGGAGCCAAGTAGCAAAGACACGCTTGCTTCCGGGTAGGCGTTTGTCGATTCCGTCGATCACGCGAAAAACCGACAAGGGTCAACGCTTGAGAACGGAGGCCAAGAGATATGGCCGATGATAAAACACCAGGAAGCGCTGGGGTAGCCAAGGAAGCTGACAAGGAGCCAAGTCCTTTCGCCGCGCCTTCTGTGTCCCTGCCCAAGGGCGGCGGGGCGATCAAGGGCATCGGCGAAAAGTTCGGCGTGAACCCGGTAAATGGCACTGGCGCTTTGAGCGTTCCGGTCTTTACTACGCCCGGCCGCTCCAAATTCTCTCCCAACCTATCGCTGTCCTACGATTCGGGAGCAGGCAACGGCCCCTTCGGTTTCGGGTGGCGCCTCTCTGTCCCAAATATCACTCGGAAGACCGATAAAGGCTTGCCTCAATATTTCGACGCGGAGGAATCAGATGTCTTCATCTTGTCGGAGGCGGAAGACCTAGTGCCCGCGCTGCTACTAGAAGGGGACACGTGGAGGAAGGATACCTTCGCAGCACCGCGCAACGGTAAGGCGTTCACGGTGCAACGCTATCGTCCGAGGATCGAAGGCCTGTTCGCTCGGATCGAGCGTTGGCGCGATGATCTGACAGGCGAAATCTTTTGGAGATCGATTTCCAAGGATAACATCACGAGCCTCTACGGCACAGACTTCTCCAGCCGCGTTGCCGATCCCGCTGATCCCTCGCGCGTGTTCACCTGGCTACTGGCCCAGTCTTATGATGACCGGGGGAATATCGCAGTTTACGAGTACAAAGCCGAAGACAGCTCGAACGTCACCGAACCACTCCACGAGCAGAATCGTCAAATCACGGCGAACCGTTATCTCAAGCGGATCAAATACGGCAATCGCATTCCCTACTATCCGAGCGAAGCTTCAACCCTGCCCACAGACTGGTGCTTCGAGGTGGTTTTTGATTACGGCGAGCACGACCGCGCCAACCCGCGCCCGTCGGAGGATGTTGCCTGGCGTTGTCGGCCCGATCCGTTTTCCCGCTACCGCTCGGCATTCGAAGTGCGGACATACCGGCTCTGTTCGCGCGTGCTCATGTTTCACCACTTTCCCCAGGAATTGGGCACGCCCGATTATTTGGTTCGCTCGACCAATCTCACTCATTCGTTCGACGAAGAGCCTGCCAATTCTCTGAATCCGGTTTATGCTTGCCTCGATAGCGTGAGGCAGGTCGGATACCTCAGGCAGGCCGACGGCAGCTACCGTTCCAAGGAAATGCCGCCGCTCGAATTCACCTACACCAAGGCCGAGATTGATGAGACCATCCATTTCGTCGGTTCCGCCAGTCTGGAAAATCTGCCTTCCGGCGTAGATGGGTCGCGCTATCAATGGGTTGATCTCGACAGCGAAGGCTCCCCGGGCATCTTGACCGAACAGGGGAATAGCTGGTTCTACAAGCGCAACATTAGCAGCCTGCCAGCCCCGGACGGCAGCGTCGCTGCCCGTTTTGAGCCGGCCGAACTTGTCGCCATGAAACCTTCGATGGCTGACCTGAGCGGAGGGGGCGGCCAGCAATTGATGGACCTCGCCGGAGATGGACAGCTTTGTCTCGTCCAGTTCGCCCGGCCGGTTTCGGGCTATTACGAGCACGAGTCCAACGGACAGTGGGACACATTCACACGTTTTGCATCCTGCCCCAACATTGACTGGAGAAATCCAAACCTGAGGACGGTTGATCTCGATGGCGATGGCTTCGCCGATATCCTCATCACCGAGAATGAAGTCTTCACTTGGTATCCTTCGCTTGCCAAGGCGGGGTTTGGTCCTGCGGAAACCGTCCGCAAGCCATTCGACGAAGACCGGGGGCCGGCGCTGATTTTTGCGGATGGCACCCAGTCCATTTATCTGGCGGACGCATCGGGCGATGGACTCAAGGATTTGGTTCGGATTAGGAACGGAGAAATCTGTTACTGGCCAAACCTGGGTTACGGGCGCTTCGGGGCCAAGATCACGATGGACGGCTCCCCGGTTTTCGACTCGCCTGATCTGTTCGACCAAAAGCGTGTTCGCCCCGCTGATATAGACGGCACGGGCACGATGGACATCATTTATCTAGGTAGCGACAGTGCCACGGTATGGTTCAATCAATCGGGCAATGGATTTGGTCCGCCGCACGAAATCCCGGAGTTTCCAGCGACCGATGATGTTGATTTTGTCAACGTCGCGGACCTATTGGGCAACGGCACCGCGTGCCTGGTTTGGTCGTCGCCATTGCCGGGCGATACGAACAGACCCTTGCGCTATATAGACCTGATGGGTGGTCAAAAGCCACACCTTCTGGTTGGCGTAAAAAACAACCTTGGCGCGGAGACACGAGTCCAATACGTGCCTTCGACCAAATTCTATCTCGCTGACCGTGCCGCCGGCCAGCCTTGGATTACAAAGCTTGCTTTTCCGGTTCATGTGGTCGAGCGGGTCGAGACATTCGATTGGATCAGCCGCAACCGCTTTGTCAGCCGCTACGCGTATCATCATGGATACTTCGACGGGTTCGAGCGCGAGTTCCGGGGCTTCGGGATGGTCGAACAGCAGGATACCGAGGAGTTGGGCGCACTTAGCCAAAGCGGCTCATTTCCAAACTCCACCAATGTTGATGCGGCATCCTACGTGCCGCCGGTATTGACCAAGACTTGGTTCCACACCGGTGCTTTTCTGGATGGCGTCCGTATCTCCCGATTGTTCGAGGAGGAGTACTACCGCGAGTCGGACCTGGCCCAAGGCGTCGCCGGACTCACCGACGACCAATTCGAGGCGATGGGACTGGCCGACACCGTCCTCCCTGACGGACTGACAGCGGACGAGGCGCGCGAAGCCGTCCGGTCCCTCAAGGGCGCCATGCTGCGCCAGGAGATTTACTCATTGGACGGAACTCCGGAGGCGGACCGGCCCTACATCGCATCGGAGAAGAACTATACCGTTAGACAGTTGCAACCGTTCGGCAGGAACCGCCACTCCGTATTTTTTACGCACGCCCGCGAGTCACTTGAGTTCCACTACGAGCGCAAGTTGTACGACGTCGCGGGCCGCAAACTCGCCGATCCCCGTGTCACTCACAATATGGTGCTCGCGGTTGACGATTATGGCAATGAACTAAGGTCGGTGGCTATCGGCGATGGCCGGCGCCACGACGATCCGGATCCGGTTCTGACTGCCGATGATCGCAAGAACCAAGCCAAACTCCACGTCACCTTCACGGAAAGCACGTATACCAATCCGATCCTGAAGAATGATGCCTATCGGACGCCGTTGCCGGCCGAAACAGGCACTTACGAGCTGATCAAAGTCGCGCCGGATCGTAAGATGGCAGACATCACCAACCTCTTCGGTTTCGATGAAATGGCTGGCAAAATAAATCAGGCTGGCGACGGACAGCACGACCTGCCTTACGAAGATCTCGACGCAAGGGGGGCAACCGCCAGCCATCCCTACCGTCGCCTGATCAAGCATGTGCGTTCGCTCTACCGCAAAGACGATCTGACAGGTGCCTTGCCTCTCGGCACGATGGAAGCGCGAGCGTTTGCGTTTCAGAACTACAAGCTCGCATTCACTCCGGGATTGCTCGCCCTTTATCAGCGAAATCAACAGAATCTTCTAACAAATCCCGCCAGTATTCTACGGGACGAAGGCGGCTATTTGTTGAGCGACGACCAGAAACTCACGGGGCTGTTTCCGTCTTCGGATCCCGACGGCTGCTGGTGGATGCCTTCCGGCATGATCTTCTTCTCATCCGGCGCTACGGATACTCCGGCGCAGGAACTCGCAAACGCGAAAGCCCATTTCTTCCTGCCGCGCCGGTTCCAGGATCCTTTCGGCAACAGCGCCGCCGTTCTCTACGACGCGAATGATTTGCTCATCCTCGAAACGGCGGACGCGTTGCAAAACAAAATCACCACCGGGGAGCGGGACAGCGACAACAACATCACCAATCGGAACGATTACCGCCTGATGCAACCCACGCTTGTGACTGATCCCAACGGCAACCGTGCGTCGGTGGCATTCGACACGCTTGGGTTGGTGGCTGGGACGGCCGTCATGCGTAAGTCGTCGGAAAACCTGGGCGATTCTCTCACCGGTTTTCAGGCCGATCTTCGGCAAGCCGATATTGATCAATTCTTCGGCAGCCCAAAGGGGCCGATGGCTGCCAGTCTGCTTGGCAACGCCACCTCGCGGATCATTTACGACCTCGACCGCTTTCAAAGGACCAGCGCGGCCAGTCCGAACGATCCGACGCAGTGGGAACCCGTGTTCGCCGCGACAATCGCACGTGAAACGCACGCGAGCGATCTGCCGCAAAACCAGCAGACAAAGTTGCAGATCGGCTTTAGCTACTCCGACGGCTTCGGCCGCGAAATCCAGAAAAAGATCCAGGCGGAGCCGGGGCCGGTTGCGCGGAACGCTGTCAAAGTAAACCCGCGGTGGGTGGGAAGCGGTTGGACGATCTTCAACAACAAGGGCAAGCCGGTCCGCCAATACGAACCGTTCTTCGATGACACTCATGATTTCAAGTACGGCGTAACCTTCGGCGTAAGCCCAATTCTGTTTTACGATCCGGTGGGCAGAGTCGTCGCTACTTTGCATCCGAATCAAACCTGGGAAAAAGTCGTTTTTGATCCCTGGCGGCAGGAGAGTTGGGACACGAACGACACCGTGTTGATCGCCGATCCGTCATCCAGTGCCGACGTAGGCGCTTTTTTTCAACGCGTTCCAAGTGCCGATTATCTCCCGACCTGGTACGGGCAACGCAACGCCGGACAGCGGGGCGCCCAGGAGCAGGACGCCGCCACAAAAGCCGCCGCCCATGCGGCCACGCCAAGCATTGCCTGGTTCGACACGCTGGGCCGCGCCTTTCTCACCGTGGCCGACAACGCCGCCGCCGGGAAATACGCGGCGCGCGTGGAGTTCGACATCGAGGGCAACCAGCGTTCCGTGACCGACGCGCTGGGCCGCAAGATCATGACGTATGCCTACAACATGGTTGGCACGAAATTTCATCAAGACACTGCCGACGCGGGCGAACGCTGGATGTTGAACGATGCAATGGGAAAGCCGCTGCTCGGATGGAACAGCCGCGGATTTCAGACCCGCCACGAATCTGACCCATTGCGGCGCCCGACGAAATTGTTCGTGCAACTCAGTGCCGGCCCGGAGCAGCTCGTCGAAAAAATCGTTTACGGAGAGGGCCAGCCCAACGATCGGGCCGCCAATCTGCGCGGCAAGGTGTTTCAGTCGTTCGATGGCGCGGGCGTGGTTACCAATTCGGCGTACGACTTCAAAGGCAATCTCCTCAACAGCAGTCGCCAGCTTCTCGCGGACTATAAAAATCCCGTGGACTGGTCGCAGGCGCAAGCCCCGGCAATGGAGAAAGAGACATTTGTGAGCGCGACGACTTTCGATGCGCTCAACCGGCCCATCGCGCTCACCACACCCGATGCCAGTGTAATCCGTCCAGCTTATAATGAAGCGAATTTCCTCGAGCAATTGAGCGCGAACCTGCGCGGCGCCGCCAACGCAACCCCGTTCGTCACCAACATCGATTACAGCGCCAAAGGGCAGCGCGAACTGATTGAATACAGCAATGATGCAAAGACAGCCTACGACTACGACCCGCAAACGTTTCGCCTGACCCACCTGAAGACGACGCGCAAATCGGACAATGCCGCGTTGCAGGACCTGAACTACTCCTACGATCCGGTAGGCAACATTACACGGATTCAAGACGCCGCGCAGCAGACCATCTACTTCAATAATCAGGTGGTCACGCCCAGCAACGATTATACCTACGACGCGATCTACCGTTTGATTATCGCGCAGGGTCGCGAACACATCGGGCAGGTTGCCGGTCCACAGCCGGAGTATGACTGGAACGACTTTCCGCGGGTGAATCTTCCGCATCCCAACGACGGCAACGCTATGCGGCGATACGCCGAGCGCTACGAATACGACGCTGTCGGGAATTTTCTGAAGATGATTCACCAGGCCGTCGGTGGAAGCTGGACCCGGCGGTATTCTTATGCGCCCGCTTTCTCCAATTCCTCGCTCGCCCCAGGAAACCGGCTCCTGACCACCAGCCTGCCCGGCGACCCGGCCGACGGTCCGTTCTCCGCAAAGTATAACTACGACCTGCACGGCAACATGGTCCAGATGCCGCACCTGCCACAGATCACGTGGGACTTCAAGGACCAACTGGCAAGCACGCAGCGGCAGGTAGTGAACAACGCTCCGGGCGAGACGACGTATTGCGTCTATGACATGTCCGGACAGCGGGTGCGTAAAGTAACGCAATCAGGTGGCGGGACGAAGACCAAGGAACGTATCTATCTCGGGAGCTACGAGGTTTATCGCGAATACGCAAGCGATGGTGTCACAGTCACGCTGGAACGGCAGACGCTGCATGTGATGGACAGCAAACGCCGCGTCGCGATGGCGGAGACGAACACGACAAGTGGTGCCGCGCCGATCTTTCGCTATCAATTCGACAACCACCTTGGCTCGGCATCGCTCGAACTGGATACCAGCGGCGCAATTATTTCTTACGAAGAATATTACCCTTACGGCAGCACGTCCTTTCAGGCCGTGTCCGGCGGCGTTCAAGTTAGCCCCAAGCGTTATCGCTACACGGGCAAGGAGCGGGATGAGGAGACCGGACTTTGCTACCACGGTGCCCGGTACTATGCGCCTTGGTTGGGAAGGTGGACTGCGTGCGATCCCAGCAATATACGAGATGGGAACGGCTTGACCACAGATTTCGAATTCGCCACCTCTAAGACCGGTCGGCAATTCCCAGAAATGAATTTGTTCGACTATGTTGGAAATAACCCAGTAAATCTCACCGATCCGAATGGCCTCGCTCCCCTTAACTGGTGGCAAAAATTTGTAGCTGGAGCGGGAGCTAGAATCTTAGTGCTCTCGGGGAGGCTGTTTAGTGGAGGTACGGAACACTCGGAGCATTCCCCCCCGGCAGATGTTCCGCACGAGGAATCGGTCAAACGTGGGCCAGAAGAACCGCCTGAGCCGATCACGCCGCCGCCGCCACCTCCGCCGCCGCCGCCACCACCTCCTACTCCTACTCCTACTCCCGCGCCTGGGCCGCCTCCACTCACGGGTGCCCCTACACCGCCTCAACTCACGGGTGCCCCTACACCGCCTCAACTCACGGGTGTCCCTACACCGCCTCAACTCACGGGTGTCCCTACACCGCCTCAACTCACGGGTGCCCCTACACCGCCTCAACTCACGGCTGCCCCTACACCGCCTCAACTCACGGCTGCCCCTACCCCGCCTCCACTCCCGGCTG
>Ga0210407_10000224_pt1 | contig 70724 bp, 54 predicted proteins | sample IncBWC27MmetaG_FD_150860 | JGI IMG/M metagenome (GOLD analysis project Ga0210407, IMG submission 150860) | Forest soil microbial communities from Barre Woods Harvard Forest LTER site, Petersham, Massachusetts, United States - Inc-BW-C-27-M | ecosystem: Environmental > Terrestrial > Soil >...
AGAAAATATGCCTGGCAGGAGCCCATCTAGGGACATCGAATAGAGGATGCGTGATTGCGAAAGAAGTACTACCAGTAATGTGCTGATCAAACTGCCCAAAGCTCCAAGCGTAACGAGAAACGTGCCCCAGTGAAGACCCGTGACGTCTACGCCGACGGCCAGCGGATCCGCTACATCCAGGTTCTTGTAGTTCACCAAGCCAACAAGGACTGTCGCAAAGAGTAGGTAAAGGATGGTACAAACAGTGAGGGAGCCGAGCACTCCAATCGGCATATCCTTTTGGGGATTCTTTGATTCCTGGGCGGCCGCAGAAATGGCATCGAATCCAATGAAGGCAAAGAAAAGAAAGCCAGCTGCCCGAATGATGCCAGACCACCCGAAGTTGCCGAAACTTCCCGCCCGCGGCGGTATGAAAGGATGCCAATTGACCGCTGCCAAATTGGGATGATGTATAAGGTAGTGAGCTCCGATCCCGATGAAAAACAAAAGCACGGACAGGTTCACCAGCACCATCGTTGTATTGAAGTCTGCTGACTCTTTGATCCCGATGATCAAAACCAGTGAAACGAGGGCCACGGCCAAGAATGCGACCAAGTTGAAGGCCCCATGTGCATGAGGTAAAGCAGCAGGATTGATTCCCTCCGCCTGCAGCTTAGGTAGTATGCGGTTGGCTAGCTCCCAATGGCCCCTGTAATAGATGAAATCTTCCCAGCGCGTTCCCGCCAGAGAGGGCGAAACCCTTATGCCGAAGTTAGCTAAGAAGCTGTTGAGATAACTGCTTAATCCAGACGCTACCAGCGCGGCTCCGAATGCATACTCCAGCACAAGATCCCACCCAATGATCCAAGCGACAATTTCACCAAGAGACGCATATGCATAAGTGTAGGCAGAACCAGCTGCGGGAATCATGGATGCGAGTTCGGCGTAACAGAGACCGATGAAGACGCAGCCTCCCGCTGCAATAACGAAGGAGAGGATCACTGCGGGTCCCGCGAAACGTGCTGCCGCAATCCCTGTGAGCACAAAGATACCGATTCCGATAATGGCCCCGACCCCCAATGCCATCAGGTTGATGAGACCCAGAGATCGCTTTAATGTAGCGCCGCCGACATCGGCTTCGCCAACGAGGACATCGAGCGGCTTGGTCGCTAGGAGACGGGTCACTCCGTCTGCTCCTTGTTCATCTCAGGCGCTCCCGGAGAGGGGGCCTAACCAGGCTGCAATTCTAAAACAAAAGCTTTGCCAGAGGGGGTCCAAATGGTGCGCCACTGGGCGGCGTGTTCTATTTGTTTCAGTAATGCCAGACGGAGGTTGACCCACACCGTACCGCGAGCAGTTCATAACAGTCATTCGATCAGAACATGGTGTCAACTGCCAGTTTGAGAACTTGACGTATTGTGAGCAACCCGACCGGAAATTACTCACGGACGAGCCTACTTCAATTTCTTCAAAGCGAGATGAGCGTTATGCGGAAGAGTGTCTCGCGTCTTGCCAGAAGACGTAGACACTCCAGCGGAGATGAGCGAGCTTCAACAGACGAGGAGGCACCAGACTGGCCTCATGGTTCAAGGAGACCCTTCAAAACTCTGAGTGCCTGTTGCTGTTGTTCGGTGGGGCGGTTTTCGACGATCCGATGAAGTTTTTGGGTCAAGACACCAGGGTCGGTTTCCTGAGCTTCGAATTCGAAGAATACTGGGGGCGAAACATTTAGAGCCGTGGCAATGGCGCATATGATTTCAAGAGAAGGCCACTTCTCGCCTCTCTCTACTTCGCCGAGATAGTTAGCAGTAATGCCGGATTTCTCCGCGGCGAGTTCCCGAGACATATGTGTGGCATCTCGAACCGCACGGACCTTTCTTCCGAATAGTATTAAAGGCTGACTCTCCATTAGCTTGAGACAACTTACAGATGAAGCATCGGGACGAGAATCTGCTAATGGCCTATATTGGTGTTGCATATATAGGCTGAGAGCGGTACTTTCAACGCACGCCTCTGCCGACCGGAAACTCGAAGAATTTCGACCGGGTTGTCCGGCGCAAAAGCGAATCTGGAGAGGTTTCAAGGCCTTTAGCGATGCGGAATATTGTTCTAATGCCGGGACCCTGGATACCTCTTTCAAGATCACTAATGAATGTCCGATTGAGGCCCGTTCTTTTTTCCAATTCAGCCTGTGATATGTGGATTTCTTCCTCTCGAATGGTCCGAACGACCTGGCCAAACGCTTTTTCTACCCCAGAGCGGGGTTGAATTTGTTTTCCCCGTTTCGCCATGTCGACGAGTATCGTGCTCGACTGTCGGTCATAGACCAAGGGTCAGTTACCGACAATTTGTAATTTGGCAATGAGGACAAAAGCAGCAATTCAGCGCACTCCAGGCTACTGAGGCAGATTTGAGTGATTTGGCCGCAACCCGTTTTCCAGCCCTACCGCTTTCCAAGGAGATAGCGGATAGGACCTCTATATCAATTGAGCATTTTCCTCCCCAGCCGGAAGCCTCCGACGAGGTCTTACTGACTCATGTCGCCGGAGGAGACCAACATGCCCTCGGATGTTTGTTTCAACGGTATGGTCGGCTTTTGCGCAGCATTGCCGCGCGAATTCTCGGGGATGGCTCCGAAGCCGAAGACCTCGTCCAGGACTTGTTCTTATTCATCCATCGAAAATCTGTGATCTTTGATTGTTCAAAGAGTTCAGGGCGCTCATGGATTGTGCAGATGGCGTATCACAGAGCGATTTCGCGGCGGCGATATCTGGTCACGCGCCAGTTCTATACGCATGAGGATGTTGAAGGCGTTGGCGAGCAGGTGGTCGGTGTAGCGACCACCGAGAACGATTATTCCGCAGAGGCGGTGTTGGGGCGTAATGGTTTAGAAAAGGTGATGGAAGCTCTGACGGACGATCAACGCGAAACCCTAAACATGCACTTTTTTGAAGGCTACACCCTCGCGGAGATCAGCGAAAAATTGGGTCAACCCCACGGGAACGTCAGGCACCACTACTATCGGGGTTTGGCTCTGTTGCGAAAGCAGATGTCTGGGAGTAATGTGCGGATTGTTGAACGGCATGGGAAATAGCGGGGGAGAAAAAGAAGCCGGGGAGTGTACGAAGATGGGACCGCATGAGGAATTCCTCGAGCTTTGCGCTGTCTCGACCTCGGGCGACCTGACCGCGGAAGAACAGAAGAAGCTGCAAGCGCACCTGACGGGGTGTGCTGAATGCCGGCAAGCCTTGCGGGAATTCGAGGCTGCCGTCGATGTTGGCGTGCCCTTGCTGGCATCCAAGCTGGCCGCTGTTCCTACGGAAGAATCCTCAATGCTTGAAAAAGAATTGGCGGCGCCCGTTTCATCGAACGGCGCGGTCCCAGAGACGCCCCAGAAAAAAGCTAGTGTTTCGACAGGTGAGGAAGAGAGGGGTTTTGCGTTCGGTCAGAGAAAACGCTACCGACCCTCTCAGGTAAATTGGAACTATGTGTGGATGCCGTTTGCCGCTTGCGTTCTGCTCACGATCGCGTTGGGAATTTCTGCGTACCGAGCCGGGCAAGGCCAGAAGGTCGAAGTCGCGCACGCGACTTCTGGCAGTAGCAGTACGCAGGTTGAGGCTCTGGAACAGCGTATAAGCGACGCAGGACACGAGCGCGAAGTCCTAAGAACACAGCTCGGCGAGCGCGATAAGGTGATTGCCGAACTGCGCCGCCAGACCGAACAGCAGTCGAGATCGCTGAATGAAATGAAGAGCGCACAGGCGAATCTGGAACAATCCCTCGCGACTGACGACGCTGAAAAGCAGCGAGTCGCGGATGAACGAGCCAGCCTTGCGCAGAAATTCGACGACGCTCAAGCATCGCTGGGAAAGATGCAATCGGAACTCGATTCGGTAAGTCGAAAGCGCGCACAGGACGAAGCACAAGACGCTAGTCTGAAGAGCCAGATCAATGGTCTTTCCGGCCAACTTCGTGAGCAAGAGCAGACGGTCTCCAAGCAAGACGAGCTGCTGTCCCATGACCGCGACATACGAGAGTTAATGGGAGCGCGGGACTTGTACGTGGCCGAGGTCTACGATGTCGCGCGAGATGGCACCACTCAAAAGTCAACCGGACGCCTGTTTTACACCAAGGGCAAATCGCTCATCTTTTACGCCTACGACCTGGACCAAGAGCCCGGCGCCAGAAACGCAAGCGCGTTTCAAGCGTGGGGCCGGCGCGGACCTGACAGAGAACAGGCTTTGAATCTAGGAATTTTCTACGAGGACAACGCCGCGAAGAAACGGTGGGTTCTCAAATTCAATGACCCGAAGGTGCTTGAACAGATCGATGCTGTTTTCGTGACGGTAGAGCCGAAAGGCGGAAGTCACAAGCCCAGCGGCAAGCCGGTGCTCGACGCCTACCTGCAACTCCCCCCAAATCATCCCTAGTCGCAACTCCGTCTGATATCGTCAAGTTTGTTCTTCGATGGCAGCGGAGTGGTACAAGCGTGGATTCTCCTGCGTAGACCGAGAGAGCGTCACCAAATCCGTCTGCCAGAGGAGATGTCGCGTGCGATTGCGTCAATTCATTGTCGTTCTTTTCATAAGTCTTCTTCCCATCCGCGCGGCGCACGCGCAATCTCCCAACGGGACGATCAGTGGAACGGTCTTCGATCCAGTGGGCAAAGTGATTGCGGGCGCCGAAATCACGATCGCGAACGACGCAACTCGCGTGCAGAGCTTTACAAAGACGAACGGCGATGGCGTTTACGTTCTACCGAATCTCCCGCCAGGATCGTATCGGCTGCAAGTCGCGAAGCTGGGGTTCAAGACGCTCATCAAGCCAGACATCACGTTAGACGTGCAAGATGCTTTGGCAATCAACTTCACTCTGCCAATCGGATCTGTTTCTGAAACGGTAACGATTGAGGCCGGCGCGCCCCTGGTGGATACGGAGTCGGGATCGGTAAGCACCGTAATCAATCAAAACTTCGTCCAGAGTTTGCCTTTAAACGGTCGGAGTTTTAATACCCTTCTACAACTCACACCCGGTGTAGTGATCGCGCCGTCGAGCTCCAGCAGCCAGGGCCAATTCAGCATCGCGGGCCAACGCACTAGCGCGAACAATTTCCTGGTTGACGGTGTGTCAGCAAATTTCGGTGTTTCTCAGTTTTTTGGGCTGGGGACATCTGGGACAGGTTCAGCCCAGGCGTTTAGTGCTCTGGGTGGAACCAGCAGCCTAGTTTCCGTGGAAGCGCTCCAAGAATTCCGAGTGGAAACTTCGTCTTTCGCACCTGAATTCGGCCGCACTCCCGGTGGCCAGGTGATTCTGACGACGCGTTCCGGGACCGACGATCTCCATGGTGGAATTTACGAATACTTTCGAAACGACGCATTGGATGCAAACGATTGGTTCGCGAACGAATCAGGGCAACCACGGTCCCCGGAACGCCACAATGATTTCGGCGCGTTCTTGGGAGGGACAATCAAGCGGGATCAGACCTTCTTTTTCCTCTCGTACGAGAGTGCGCGGTTGCGGCAACCGAACACCACGATTGTCCAAGTGCCATCCGAATACTCTCGGACAATCGCCTCGACGGGAATCGCTCCTTTCCTCAACGCGTATCCTCGGCCGGATGATCGGACAGTAACGCCGGGCGTCTACGTGGCGAACTTCACGGGCAATTATTCCGACCCGTCGACGCTGAATGCCGGGAGCGTCCGGATCGACCACACGTTTAACAGCAAAGTAGCGATTTTTGGCCGTTACAACGAGGCCCCTTCCGAGACAGCGGTTCGGAGCGACAGCCTGAACGAAGTGGATACCACTCAAGTAGGGACGAGAACCTTGACCGTGGGCGTCACGGCTGCGGTGAACCCAAAAATCTCAAACAGCTTCCGCGGAAATTACTCGATGCAGGATGCCAGCGTCGTGAACACCCTGGATTCGTTTGGAGGTGCAGTTCCTCCAACTATTATCACTCTCGGTCCGAACCTGTCGAATGGCGAGAATTCCTATTTGCTCTTCGGCACGTTTGACACCGGAGTATACGCAACTGGGCCTTCCGCTAAGAATCGCAGCACACAACTGAATTTCGCGGATGATATGACTGTTGTTCGCGGAACTCACCAGTTCAAATTCGGCACGGATTACCGCGCCATTTACCTCGATGTGAGGCCCTACCAGTCTTCAATTAATTACGTGGTGTTCGACCTTCCTACTCTCTTGTCGTCAGGGGAGGTCCTCATTCAGGGGGAAAGTACACGTGCATCTCAGTTCCTCGTGCGCTCCACATCGATCTACGGTCAGGACACATGGAAGGTCACGCCGCGGCTAACCCTCACTTATGGGCTTCGGTGGGAACTGAACCCTGCGCCGTCGGCCAGAGGAGGGACCACGCTGGCCTCTTGGGAGAACGTCGATAGTCCCGCCGAGCTCACGCTCGCACCTCTCGGAACTTCTCTCTGGAGGACAACCTACAGTAACCTCGCGCCACGAATCGGGACGGCCTATAGGTTGACGCCGAAAGGGGATTTCGTGTTGCGGGGAGGCTTCGGAATATTTTACGATACGGGCGCAGACACTACCGGATACCTGGCATCTTCTTTCCCAAACGATTCTGTCACGTGCTGTGCCACATCGTCCCTACCTCTGAGCGACGCAACGACATATCTTCCGGCGATTTCGACGCAACCTCCGTATGGTGGTATCGTCCGAGGATATTCGCCGAATTTGAAATTGCCCCGGTCCTACCAGTGGAATGTGGCTCTCGAAAAGTCATTCGCGGGACAGCAAGCGATTTCGCTGACTTATCTCGGGCAAGCAGGCAGGAACCTTCTCAGACAGGAAGGAATCGCGCAACCCAACGCAAACTTCGCCAGTACATTTATCCTAACTCAAAATGACGCTCGCTCGAATTACAACGCTCTTCAGGTACAGTACCGCAGGCCCGTTTCGAGTCGGCTCCAAGCTCTTCTGAACTACACGTGGTCGCACTCTCTTGATAGTGCGTCGAACGACATCGTAAATGCCCTTTCGAATAGCGTCATTTCGGCCGCAAACGACTACGCGTCTTCGGCCTTTGATGTTCGACACAGTTTTTCCGGCGCGTTGGTCTACGCGTTACCGTCCGCCTCGAAAGGCAAGATCCTCGAACAGTTGACCAGAAATTGGTCCGTGGAAACACAGATTGTTGCCCGCACGGGGTTCCCGTTCAATGGGACCGTATTGACCGCGAACATCGGAGGAGCGAACCCGCGTCCGGACTTAGTGCCAGGGCAGCCGATTTGGATTTCCAATTCGCAAGCTGGCGGCGGTAAGAGTTTGAATCCCAATGCATTTACGGCGCCGGCGAGCGGCGAGCAAGGGACGGAAAGTCGAAATGATATACGTGGTTTCGGATTGACAGAGGTTGACTTCTCGTTTGGTAGGAAATTCGCAGTCACCGACCGCCTTAACCTCCAATTCCGCGCTGACGCTTTTAATCTCTTTAACCATCCAAACTTCGCCAACCCACTGGCCTACATTGGATTGGGGCCGACGTTCCTCAGTTCTGCCTCGATGTTGAATCATGGGCTTGGGGGTCTAAATCCACTCTTTCAGGAGGGTGGTCCCCGCTCGCTGCAGCTCTCACTCAAGTTAAGTTTCTAAGGACGCATTGAGGTCCTGCGTGTGTGTACCGCAATCAGAGGAGATCTCGTGCTAAATGCGGCCCGACGCTTTCGGCGCTCTTGCTGGTGGCTCATTGGGTTTTCATTCCTCGCCGCTACGTCTGGTGGGGCTGCGAAGAGCCCCCAATCTGAAAGTCGGAATGTCACGGTATCAGAGGCGATCCGAATGACGGTGTGGGCTGACCGTGAATACTTTCTTGGTGGAGCACCCGATGATCGCGTGGGGTTGTTCTCGCCAGATGGCGAGCAGTTCATCGTGGTCGTGCGACGGGGAAACCTAGAAGACAATACGAATGAATATTCTCTCTTGCTCTTTCAAACCAAGGACGCTTTCAATAATCCGAAGCCGGATGTTCTGATTACGATGTCCTCTTCATCAAATCATGAAGCCATCGAGAACGTGAAATGGCTGAATGACAATGAGACGGTCGTATTTCTGGGGGAGAACGCGGGCGAAATCCCCGAAGTCTACAGCTTGAACATAAAAACAAGGAACATCGAAAAGCTCACCCATCACTCGACTCCTGTTGTGGGCTACGACATCAGTCCGAATGGCAAAAGCATTGTGTATGAGGCCATTCCGCAACGGACCATTACCTCGACGACGGGGGCTACCAGAAGAAATGGCGTTGTAATCTCGAATCAGGACCCATCCGATCTCTTCCTTAGCGAATGCGACGGCACTCGGGAACTCGACCGGGCCGACAAAGAGCTATTCCTGCAGCATGGCCAAAAAGCAGCATCAAAGATTTTCGTTGCCGATCAATTGTCCGAGTACCTGCCGCTTTCCGTATCACCCGATGGCCGATATGCCGTCCTGGAGGCATACGTTTCCGATATCCCTCCCTCGTGGTCCGAATATCAAGACCCCCTCCTGCATCCGTACATCATCGAGCCAAGGAAAGAAGGCCAGCGCTCCAACGTGACGCATTACTTGGTGCTCGATACAAGCAGCGGTGAAATCGGTCCTCTCCTCGACGCTCCAATCTCGTGGTTCAACAATGGGCTGGTCTGGGTGAAGGATGGGAATTCTCTGATTTTGTCCGGCACATATCTTCCGTTGGATGTTGCCGACCGCGCAGAGCGCGAGGCCCGCGAAGCGCATACGTTCGTGGCGGAGGTAGAGCTTCCCAGCAAATCAGTCGTGGAAATTACGGATCAGGCTCTCAAGATTTCCAATTGGAACCAGCGCACCGGGATTGTGGTCTTGGGGCCTGAGGACAACAAGGATATTGCCCGGGAGGCTTACAAGAAGACAGGATCGTCGTGGAAGCCGGTTCCGGTGACGGCAGAAAATATGGAGCCCGGAATTCCCATTGAAATTTCACTTGAAGAGGACAGCAACACTCCACCCGAGATTTTTGCAACGTCGCGGGAGAACCATCACAAAGCTCTTCTATTTGACTTAAACCCTCAGTTTTCACGTCTCACTTTTGGGAAGGTCGAGGCGGTTAGGTGGAAGGCGACGGATGGACATGAAGTCGTCGGAGGACTTTATTTACCGCCGGACTACAAGGAAGGGAAACGATATCCACTCGTGATCCAGACGCACGGGTTCCGGGAGGACAGGTTTTGGATTGATGGTCCTTGGAGCAGCGCATTCGCGGCGCAGCCGCTCGCTTCAATGGACATTGTCGTTTTGCAAGTCGGCTCGTCGGCTGATCCGAAGGAGAACAGGAAGTTCACGAACACGCCTGGCGAAGCGCCTCGGCAAATGGCCGCGTATGAAGGTGCGATTGACTACCTTGACGGTAGAGGTTTGATTGACCGGACTCGTGTAGGGATCATCGGCTTCAGCCGAACGGTGTCGTATGTCGCCTACACTTTGACCCATTCGAAGTATCAATTCACCGCGGCAACCCTCGCAGACGGGTTCGATGCGGGGTATGTAAATTTTATGTTATCGGACGGTTCGGATTACGCCGCAGTGAATGGAGGCCCGCCTTTTGGCTCCTCGTTAGCTTCTTGGGTGCAGAATTCTCCCGGCTTCAATCTCGACAAAGTTAGAGCCGCGGTCCGCCTTGAGTATTACGGCTGGGGCGGGTTTCTCGGAGGATGGCAAACATTCTCCGGCCTTTCGCTTCTCAAGAAGCCTGTAGATTTTATCTGGCTCCCTTACGGGACACACTTACTGGTGAAGCCGTGGGAGCGTCTAGTCTCGCAACAAGGAAATGTTGATTGGTTTAGCTTCTGGCTCAGGAAGATTGATGATCCCGATCCTGCGAAAAAGGCAGAATATGAGCGATGGAAACAATTGCGCGGGCTAACGAATCAGAACGCAAAGTAAGTTGCTATTCCGATTCCTGGGTGTGGACGACGCGCAAATGGCAAACCTCCTTCTGGCACTTGCGCTGTACGGTTCATAGCGCCAGTCATTCTCGATTCCGACATCCCGTAGTACCTCGCGAGCAATCCTCCGCGTTTCTCGGCTCGAATCCCGTTGATTCCGTCGCGACTTCCATGCTCGAAATAAAGAAGCCAGGGCGCTGGGCCCACGTGGCGCCCTGGCGGTCACTTATTCATCGGCCTGGTAGGCCGCGATCGACGGGAATTGGCTGCCCGGTTGCCTGTTGTCGACGGCTCCATGAAGCTTCGACATTTGGACAACCGAGATCGCATTGTCCAAAACGACGAGTTCTGGCTTTGTATATTTCATGAGTTTCACCTCCTTTCTGTTTTCGATTCATCCTCAGCTGAGAAAATCTTTCTACTTCGAAGCAAGGGTCGATTCGCTTCTAATTCGCCGCGTTCCGACACTCGTCGGCTGGTCTGCCCGTGCTTGCAGACGGCCCTCGCGGATCATGTTTCTTAACCACGTTTCAATTGCGATGGTGCGGAATAGTGGAACAATGGAAAGTTCACGGCCACAACGAGCTTTCTCCAGAGCGGCGGCGAAATCCTGGGCAGTAAAAATCCCAAAGGAACTGCTAGCCATTTGCTGTGTCAATTCGACCGCGTCAGCCCACTGCGTTGAGATCGCCGTGGTCGGCCCTCGGGCAACGAGAGCCTTCCTCGTTCTGTTCAGGATCTCGGGAGGAACAATTCCAGTGAGTGCCCGGCGCATCAAGGAACGACGTTGGCCCGGCCGGACGAGCTGTTCGCGTGGGATCGCATAAAGATATTCCAGAAGGTCGCGGTCGAGATATGGATAGCGCGTTTCGTAAGGCGGCTCGGATGGCAGAATGGAGCACCCCAGTTGCCTTCGCAACACCTCCAATGCGAAAAGATTTTCCTGAAAACTTGGCGGAGGACCGAAGAGTTTCAGTCTGGGTCGATAGCCAGTCAGGGCGGCGCGATGGTTTCGCGCGAAGACAGGATCGAGCCACGGCACAGGGCGACTATTCTCCGGCATGCCTACAACTACCGAAGGGAAAAAGCCGCGAGCGGCTTCAAAGAGCAAGTAGAACCACGGTCGTCTCTTGTTCAAAGCCCAGATCTTCAACTGATGAACCAAAACTCCAAATCGAGCCGTGGCCAGAAGATCCGCGAGTTCTGGCGTTGGAGTTGGGACACCCCCGGTTACCTCGTCCCCTCCGATGCCAGAAAACACGACGCGATTTCCTTGTGAGGTGACGCACTCTGCGAACTGCCGGCTAGCTTGATTGGGACAGCCGCCCGAGGTCGGTGTAGGCACAAAGCGGTCCGTGTAGAGTGCGAACTGAAAAGTCCCGTGCGAGCCGACATCAATGTGGCAACCGATGCGACCGCGCTTATCTTCTACCTTCGTGAAATACGGGAATTCGTTCCAGGCGGGTTCGGAGTCGTCGTAGTAGGAAACTGTGTCGAGACGAGGTATATCGGCGGCTCCGCTGGCGATTACCGCGTCAGCCATGCATACAATGGAAGAGGAATCCATTCCCCCACTCAGCTCAGCGAGGATAGGAGCGTCGGAACGAAGTCGGCGGCGCACGGATTCCGCGAAGACAACGCGAAAGTGATCTTCATATTCGGCATCGGTGTTGTAACGGATTCGCTTCGCGGGATCGAAATCCCAATATTTGGTAACGATGGGCCTCTTGTTTTGGAAGTGCACGAAAGAGGATGGCGGTACGGACTGAATGCCAACATAGGGCGTCAAGTGAGATGCGGGAAAAAATGATAACAATCCGGCGATATATTCCTCGTCGAGGGAAAAGATTGTGCCGGCGCACAGGACAAGGGGATCAAGCACAGTGCTGCAAGTGAGATGATCTTTGTCAAACGAGTAGTAAAGCTGTCGTGTGCCAATGGGATCTTTGGCGAGAATCAGTGAGCGCTCTGTTGGATTCCAGATTAAGAGAGCCCAATCGCCGATGAACCTCTCGAAACATTTCGTCCCCCAGCGATCGTACGCCGCTGCCACAATGGCAGCGTCCGCAGAGTCATGTGGGAGTGGCTCTCGGGACTGATCGATGAGTTCCTTGCGATTGTCTAGGCGGCCGTCCCAGGCGACAACCACGCCTGATTTTCTGACGAGCGGCTGTGTTCCCTGGCGGGACTCTCTTGTGGTGTGAAACGCATGATAAACGATACTCACGCCTTCGTTGGAATAGGAATGGCAGCCGTCTGGCCCGTAGGAGGCAAGATAGGTGTGCACCTTGTCGAGATAGCCCGACGATGGATTTCGGCCCTCGAAATTCCATCTTCCAAATATGACACTCATGATGCGGCCCCTCAGCCGTGCGCTTCGATGCCTGCCTAACACCTGTCGAGCACTGCGTACATTTCCGGCGTATATGGCTTGTCGTTGACTACGCGGCCATCGACCTCGACCCAAGCGTGAGCTCTGAAAGGAACCTGCTGCGCTCCGATGACCATCTGAGCGGGCACGCCGTATCGCTTCAGCAAGCACGCGGTGACGGCGGACCGCTGCAGGCAGAGCACTTCTTTCCAATACCAGATGCAGGCCATGTCGACTGCCGCACAGATTCGCTCGACGGCACCGGGAATTGGCACCACCTCGCTCATCTGGGTATCGCGAACTCTTTTATAGAGAGCCGAAAAGTCTTCGCGGACTAGGTAGAAGTGAAAATGAATCAGCTTCAAGTACGCCTGTTGGACAAGTAGCGGCATGACGAGATTCCTTCTTTCAGACTACTGGCTGCAAAGCGGCAGGCCGGGCCGCAGAGATTCGTCGCTGTTGATTCAGACGGAGCATCGTACGCTCCGTTCCGGCAGCCGAATTGCTTCGCGATGCATGCGCCGCGCCAAGCTGCGGAGGAATCCGGCCTTCGAAGGGTTGTGCAACGTATCGGGTGAGCACCATGCATTTCCGGCGACGGCGTACGTAAAAACTGCGATAAGGGGGGAGACCGCCATTGCACGCGTGAGGTCATTTTGAGAAAAAAAAAGACTGCCAAGGCCGGAGATAGGCGGTGGCTGCTCGTTCGCATCCCCGTGCGTCCGCAATGTTGCTCTGTCGAAGGTGCTCGGCGAGATACTCAAAAGTGATGAAAGGATTTGTGACGCAAGCCTCGGCCCAGTCCAGAAAGACGCAACGCGCAGGTGAGACCAGAATGTTTCCCGGATTCAAATCGATGTGCCCCAGCGTGTCGGGTGAGCGGAGATCTTGAAGGACAGAAATAGCCCCCTGCACTCGTTCTCCAATAAATTCAAGTTCGGGCGCCGTGAGAGGCGGCGGAGACTGCTTTTGCTGCACGTCCATGAATTCGGCCATGCGAGCAAGGAAAGGCGGAATCAGATCGATGAGATCTGGGAGTCTTAGGTCTCTGCACTGGGCGTCCAGGAGCGGGCAACACTTTCCAATTGAGGCGATTTGAAGTTCCGCAAGACTTTCCGTAACCCTCTCCCAGACTGAAAGCTCTGCGAATTGGTCAAGCGTGGTGTTTGAAACTTCTTCCGAAAGCCACGCATTCCACGATGGACGGACTCCAAGGATTGCAGGCAGATATCCGGGAAAGAGCCGAGTTAGGGACAACGTAATGGGGAGTTCGTGAAGGTTCGGTTCTCCCGTGGCCTTGAACCAAACAGCAGGACCGTTCGTTTCGAGCCGAATCAGACTGAATGTCGGGCTAGCGTTGAGTTGGCGAAAACTCCCGTTCACGCGGAGACCGAGCGGGGCGAGTTGCGCCTGAGTCCAGTCGAAGAGCTCTCTTAGCCAGCCGGGTCTGCCGAACGGCCCGGCCTTTGGTTCACTGATGTATGAATCCAGTTGGCGAAGGGATTCCTCAATTGTGCCTCTGCTCTCAATGGGATGAATATGCTGACACCCCGATGCAGTGCGAGGCATCCAACACGTTCCTCTCGGTGCATCGTCGTTGTGCTTTATAGATTCCAGGACGGCGTAGTTTGCTCGGGGCGTATTTCTCTCGGAGGCCGTGAAACTTGGAAGGAACAAGCAGTATGCCTGCATCCCCAACTGTTCGTTCAACGCTGCCGTCAACTGTTGAGCGAGCCTTTCTCGCGGAGACACTTGTACGCAAGGCAGTGTCCAGTCGGACTTGCCGGATGCGAAGAGGATTTCTGAGCCGTTGCGCCTGACGATGATGAGGCGGAAAGTGTTTGTGTCGGATTGGTCGAGTGGTTTCATTGATTGGTCGCGTCCGATGTCGTCTTTACCTGGAACCAAGCGAATCATCGGTCCCGGAGAATTTCGTGCTTACGCAAGGCCTCGATGAAATCGCGAACGTCCGGGCGCACAATCTCGATGCTCATTGTGTAGGTCCGGCTGATTTCCTCCGCAATGCGTGCCTCGTCCCATCCCTGCTCTACCAACTCGAGAATTTTCGAGCCAACGACATTGACAGAAAACATGTGCCCGTGACGGACATCGAGAAGGACTCGCCCGTCCTCGGTGTTTGTGCTTCGAACGGTGTCGGACGTATTCAGCATGGCTTGGTTCGTATGCCTCGGTGTGCGGCCTTGAGTTGAAAGGGCTGCTCTGCTGGGCAATGTCGCACCCGGCGAAAAAGGAAGCCAGACATTTCAACCTCCGTTCGCTAATCCGAAGTACCGCGTGCAAAGAGCTGTGACTGCATGGAGATACGAAACTCCATCACGCATACGGGGTTCAGACGGTGTTCGCCTTTCCGTAGTAGTTGAGCGATTCACAGGGGATGGTGAGGCAGTGCGCTAGGAAAGATGCCTGACAATCGCGGTAACTCGGCCGATCACTTCGGCATCGATTCCGTTTCTGAGCTGGATTGAACTGTGCGGCCTTTCGGAGTGGGGATGAACGATGAGAATGCCGCGCCGTAGCTCGCAGGAACCACAGAGAAAGCTCCCACCACGCAATAGAACGATATAAAGAGGCTGTTCCCACAGCGTCGGCGCTGTCGATTGCACCGGCATTTTGACCCGGCGGTTGACGGTAAGAAGTGACGCGCCGACGAGAGACGGATGGATTGGGTTTTGGTTTGCGCCGACCCAGAAAATGTCGGACAAGGAGATGTCCTTCAGCCCGGAGATCCCGGGTAGGGTATTTTTGATGAATAGAGGCAATTCCTCCCATTCGTCGATGAGAGCTGAAAGAAATCCGACGGCCCTCTCACCAGGCTGACTTGGCCCTTCCGCTTCACTGGAGGGTTGGTCTTGATAAGAGATAGCCCGTGGGATCAATTGGTCGGTCAGAGGATCGTTTCCGAGAAAATCAACCGGGATGCCCGCAGCGCGGAGGAAACTCCAGAAATCGATGCAGTAAAGAATGCACAGAGAAATAATCTTTTGGACGTGACGGAGCGGAGAGGAGACATTCTCATAGTCAGAAAGTGTTCCTGCCGATGCGAAGTACATTTCGTCAGCGAGCGTGCTGGCTATCCACTGGCTCGTGGCAGAGGCTTCTCGGAATGAGATCCCGACTCGCATTCGAGATAATCGAACCAACTGTCGCAGGCCAGCTGGGGGATCGAACGTCATCGCGGCGATGGCCTTTGGCAGGGTTGAAGTGCTCGGACCGATTTCCGGCGCCGGTTTGCTCACAAACGGCCGTATTTCTGCGTCCACCAATCCAAGGATTCTGACGGTGCCGCCAATCGTTAACTCAATTTGCGGGAACGGAAAGTGTGTCGAGCAAAGCATGATTCTGGTTTTGTCGACGCGTCTCAGGTGACCACAGTTGAGGGAGAGGCCGTTCTCAACAAGGAACACGGTCTTGCTGTTGCTCGGTCCAAGCGCAGACAACAGATCAGGGGTAGGCCGGCCATCGATTCGAGCGATGCTTCCCGGAGCGAGACTCGGAAATGCGAACGTATCGTCCCTACCCACCTTGGCATAGAGAAATCGTCTCTTGCTGAGGCCGAGCAACTCTCGTGCGCGCCTTGGTGCGTCCGGCTTCAAGAATTGTCCTAATGGTGCAATAGCGGGGTGGGGGGATTCAGCCAGTCTTTCGGCAAACCAAGGAATCCACTGTTCCTGGTCGTAGACTGACGAGTCGAGAAGGACTGTCCGCTGCCACGGGATGAGCACCTGCAATCGCGGAATGTCGTCCAGTCGGAATCCGAAGACTGCCAGCCAGTCGGCCAGGCGATAGTTGGAGATTCGGCTGAAGGCCGCCAATTGATGGATGTTGGGGCTGAGAGAACCAATCGCAAGTTCGTGGTAGAGACGTTGCGGGATGAAATAAAGCGACGAGTGGCCGAAAATCTCTGCCGAGCGTTGCGACACTTGATAGAGGGTCAAACCTCTTGATGAAAGAATCTGGCGCACCCGGTCTGCGGTTTGCATGAGTGTTCCCCGAAGTCGCGTTCGATATACGGGACTTGTCGAGTCGGAGGGAACAAATCATGCCAGTGGCCGCTGTTGCGACCACTTCAGAGATTTTCTCCACAAGGAATCGGGAATGATTATAGTTAAGAGAGTGACGTAGCTGGACATAGACTGACGCCAAGAGTAGGATGCCCGCCAGTGGACCCACACAGGGCGAATCTCGTTTCCGGTAAGTGGTTAAAGGCGGTCCGCGTGCGTCTGGGGCTCTCCACTCGCGACGTACAAGAAATGAGCAAGAGGATCGCGACATTGAAGCAGAACCAGGAGTTTTATCTGTCGCACAACTGGATCACCGACATTGAGATGGATAAATTCATTCCCGGCATGTTCAAACTTTATTCAGTTTCGGTGATCTATCATCGGAGATTTTCGGAAGTGGCGTCCAAGTTTGGATTGCAGATCGGAGACTTTAGTCGAGACAGCGCATCGATCGGCTTGCCAAAAACACATCTCCTGGGTCACCCGGAAGACCCGGAGAATGAAAACGTCTCGCTCCCTGTCGAATTCAAACCAGGCTTTCGCTTCGAGAAAACGAATTTATTGGCAAGGGTCGTCGAGAAATGGGACGAGGTTCCGGTCGGTCTGTTGCAACATCTCGACCTACGAAAGTCCATGTATGGCTACGTAGGTCTTGAGGATTTCACACTTTTTCCTATAATTCGTCCCGGTTCGCTGGTGCAAATCGATGCGAGCCAAAGAAAGATCAGTTCCGTGAAATGGACAAACGAGTACGAACGGCCAATCTACTTCACGGAGTTGAGAGACGGGTACGTGTGCAGTTGGTGCGAGGTTGATCGAGGGCAATTGCTCGTCGTTCCTCATCCGCATGCGCGGTTACAGGTGAGGAGGTTCGATTACCCGTCCCAGGCTGAAATCGTCGGGAGAGTTACGGGAGTGACCATGCGGATTGTTGGGGAAAGAACAGCGGAGCGGCGAGATTCTCCGCGCGACAAATGAGTATCGAAATCGCCGCCAGTTGGCGGACATGCAAGACTTTTGACTGTGCTGCAACCCCTGACGGGCGAACCCGCGCCTATGAGGTTAGGGTGATCGTGATGTTGATCTCCGTGCTCGTGCGTTGAACATGGTTGAGAGACTCGGCCAGTACAGTAAGGCGCTCGCTTCGTTCCTGGCTCGGTCGATTTACGCAACGAATTCGTCGGTCAACGCAAAAAGAGGCTCCGGCAAAAGCCGGAGCCTCCCTCGGTTGCGAGATTCAGAAGGGTGCCTCCTCCTCGGGCGGCGTTTTCTCCGTCGCGGGCGCTGTCGGGACCGTCTCTTTCCGGTCCAACTTGCGAATCGAAAACGCCTTGATTTGCCACGCCGTGATCGGGACCTTGGATTTATTTTTCCCTTTGCCGACTTCCTTCTCGTAGACATTGCTCACGAGCGTTCCCACGACATACAGATGATCGCCCTTCTTCAGTTTGTCCGCCGCGTATTCCGCCAGGCCGTTCCAAACGACGATGCGATGCCACTCGGTTTTTTCCTGCGGCTGCTCGTCCTTGTCCTTCCACCAGGTTTTGGTGGCGAGGGAAAGGATGGCGAGCGTTCGTCCCGTCTTCTTTGTGGATTTGCTTTCCGGTGCCTTGCCCAAAAAGCCCATGAGTTCGACGCGATTTTCGTACATTTTTTTTTAAGCTCCATTTTCTGCCCTTGTAATTGGGGCACTCGAAAGCGAGAGGGGTCTGCTCCCAAGGCGAGGGTCTGCATTTCGGGAGGGGCACAAAACATCTTCGATGTTGTTCGCGAGGATGTTTTGGGAGGAAACGGAAAAGCAGAAGAGCCGAAGCTGCCGGGCGCAGGAATTCCCCCGAAGCCGTGCCCAATGGAAAGGGCGGAATGGAGGCGAAGAATAAAATGAGTCGAACTCGTTTTTTGGGGAAACGGAAAGCACAATCCACTCGGGACGCTCGCTCTCGCATCGCCTCCTGGTGGACGGGCACGGACGAGGAACGCACGTGGGGGCATCGCATGGTTGGGATGGCTTCGCGGGCCCGGTAAACCGAAGTGGCGACCTGCGTGTCGAGGATCGTCGGGATTCGAAGAGAAAAAGGCAAAGGGAAAAACGGGTCTCACGGCGAGGGCTAGGCGATTCCATTTCGCAGGACCGGTCGGATATTCTCCGGTGCCAACAGCGCCCGCGACTGGATAGAGCAGCCTGGAGCATCCCACTCTGAGTAATGCTCGCAACCGAGGGGCGTTGCTATGCCAGGGCATTTTCGGAAGTAAGGGACAGTGAGGAGAACGGGGCCGTCCAGCGAAGGACGGCCCCGTTCGGGTTTGGCGTTCCGTTATCTACGAGCCGTTTTCGCTTTGGGCGTGGGCTTCTCCTTCGCAGGCGTCGTTTTCGCGTTTTTCCGTGCTTTCTCTTTTTCGGCGTTGGCAACGACCGTTCGCAATGCCCGCACATCGATCTTGTAAAGGCAGGCAGCGTCCGCAAGAGGGTCGTCGTCTTTGTTTGCAGTCGCGTTTCCGGCTGGGCCGATGAGCATGGCCTCGAAGACAAGCGCGGCGAGTCCAACGGCGTCCGCCTTCTTGTAAAGCGTCCGCGCTTTCTCGGCCACTTGCCAATCGTGAGCGTCTTTCGCGTTTTGCAAGCCGTGGCGCTTGGCAAGGCGGCACGCCAGTTCGTGCGAGAGGGATTGCAAGACAAACTGCGCCACCATGCGCAGTATCTCGGTTCCGAACTGTGGCTTCACGCGTTTGAGCACATCGGCCAAAAGGCGGTGCCGGAAGGCGAGCGTTTCTTTCACCTTGCGATTTGCGGCGGTCTTCTCCGCCTTCCATTGGAGCCGCTGTTTTTCTTCCTGTTGCCTGTCCCCAAAGTGAATCTTGCAGTTTGGGTCTGCGCAGATTTTCAAGAGACGGCCCTTGCTCATGCCATCCGTATGAATGGCCTGGGTCAAGTGTGCACAGAGTTTTTCTTCGGGCCGTGCGTCCCTGTCTTTCTTGCCTTTGCGGGTCACGACCTCGACGTAGTTGCGGCGGGGCAGAATGGGCGTTTCGCCCGTCGCGTTGTAGTTCTCCGAAATCTGCACCAAGTTCGGTATTTTGGAAACGCGTTGTGCGATGTGCGCGTCGAGCTTGCGATTGAAACACGCGGCATCGGCGCACGAATCAGAATCCTCGCGGACTTCGGAGAAAAGCAACCTGTTATATCCGGTACGCTTAGGGCAGTTGGCGCAACTCCCCGCTTCCGGCACGAGCGTTTCGTCTTCTTTCGAGAACGGAATGGATTTGAGACTTAGGTAGACGTTCTGCGCTATCCACACCTGCAAACGACTGACGGGCACCAGGCTCCGGTCAGTATCGTTCGCGGCGTAGTAGCCATCAAAGCAGCGCGTCAACGCCTGCTCCTGCACGTCCGCTGCGAGCTTGGCAATGAGCAAGGCATGACCCAAGCCGATGTGTCCGGCGACGAATGCGTTTGCCACTGGTTCGGTTAAGTCCAACAGCTTTAGCCTTTCGGCCACGTATTCCGGGCGTTTTCCGATTCGGGCACCAATTTTTTCAATGGTGTACTTAGCCCCTTCAAACCCGAGAAGCGCGCGAAAGCCTTGAGCCTCCTCGAAGGGGTGTACGTCTTTGCGTTGCACATTTTCGATTTGCTGTACCTCTTGGGCCTCCAAGTCGGACAGGGCTTGCAGCCGGATAGGAGCAATTTCCAATCCAGCCAGCTTCGCCGCCCGGTATCGTTGCGCTCCTGTCACGATTTCCAGATGGTTGTTCACGGGCCGCACTAGCAGGGGCGACAGAATGCCCTTATTGCGAATGCTTTCTGCCAGTCCCTCAAGGAACGTTTGGTCAAAGACCTTGCGCGGATTGGTCGAGGATTCAACCAACTCCGCTAAGGGAACGTTCGCATACTCCTGCAACGGCTTCACTGCTTCTTTCGTGCTCATCGTATTTCTCCTTTTTTGTTTTTGAATCTTCATCAATCTCAAATTCATCGGGCTAAAACCTTGTTGTGAGTGTTCGGTTTGGCAGGTTCACGCTTGCGGTCGTTCCGCAGGTGCTTAGGATTCGGTCGGGTCGCTCTCGTCGGCTTTGAGTTTCAACTGATTCACCGAGCAGTCGCCTAGCGCTACATCGTTACGAATCTTCCCGAAATACTTCGCTTGGATGAGTTTTCCCTCGGCTCCGGGATGGCAGTAGAGATAACGAACCTCAACGATCTGCCCGTCGCGTGGAAGCGCGTAACGCTCCGGTACTCCGACAGTGCCCATGAAGCGCTGGCGGTTTTCCTCGAATAGATAGAGAGCGATGGAGCGGTGTCCATCGGCGGTCTTTGCTGCTGGCTTCGGGCCGACAATGAAGGAAGAGGTTGTGACAAATTTGCACTTGAAGTGCTGTCCTGCTCGTCCTCCCGCATATGCGGCGTACCGGTTCTTGCAAACGAACCCTTCGGCACGAATTTCGTGCATGGCTTTCACGAAGGCGCGTTTTGCTTTCGGTGTCATAGCCGTCTCGCAAACGCGGAGTGCCTCGTCCACACCCCGAAACACAAGGCCAAGACGGGCGTAACGGATTTCGTATGGCTGAATCCGCAGGTCAGTTCCGTTTATGCTGAGCAAGTCCCATAGATGGAACCGCGAATCGGTGATTTCACCGTCTACAAGGAAGGCTTGCGCTTGGACGGACTCTAGGCATTGTGTTAACCGAGAGTCGATTGGAATAAGCTGGCCGAGTTTGTTGATTCCCGAATATTGGCCGTCCGTTTTTTGTACGGCCAGTCGTCGCCCATCGAACTTCTGCTGGAACCACCAAGCCTCATCCCCTACCAACCGCACGGCCTCCGGTTCCTCGATGGGGAAAAGCAATTCCGGCGCGTGACCGGAATGCTCTTTGACGGAAGGCAGCCCAACGGAAATAGGCGTATCGCCGTTGGATGTTGCCTGCGCGATGCGGTAACCCTTGCCCGTCTTTTCTCGAATGATTCGGTCATAGACGCGCTTGGCTTCCGCATAAGCGACGCTGCTCACCTTCGCATCGCTTTGCAAAGTTGAACCACGCCGCCCCCACTGCGCATGGACCGACCACTGTCCTTCAACGCTTTCCAATTGGAGGTGATACACCTTGTCTGAACTACCTTGCTGGAAGTAAAGTTCTATTGTTTCTGTCTCCTTCATGGACTCTTGCAACGGATTCACTGCTTCTTTCGTGTTCATCTCTTTTTCTCCTTTTTATTTATTTCGCAAAGTCTTTTCGTATTTCTTCACACTGGAATGGCCAGTCGGATACAAACGGGGAGCGGGCAGCCTATTGGCTGCCCGCTGCGGGAGTTCCCGCTTTCAAAATGGAAGTAGCGGCGGCGAAGATGCGAGCCGCATTGTGGTTGGGGATTTCCTTCTCGGTTTTCAGCCAGTGTTGGATATAGCCACGGCAGAAGTGCGCCCCTTCGAGACCCAGCGTTTCGCAACAGATGAGGGCGACGGATTCCGCTTCCACCTCGCGGAGATGGACGGGGGTGTTTTCGTGGTCCACGAGTTTTTCGGAAGTGGTGTGCCCAAGAACGATGTGAGCGACTTCGTGGAATGTGGTCTTGTGAGGGAGCGCCGCAAGGGGATTCACGGCAATTTCCCGTTGCCTCGCAAACCCCTGAATGTTGCCGTTTATTTCGTCAAACGGTGTGCGCGTAACCTGCAAAGTACGGAGCGCTGTTTCCAAGTCAAAGCCCGGAATCGGCGCAACGTAGGTTTCTGCGCCCTCGGTTTGTGCGAGCACAAACCAGTACGCCCGAAACCGGAAGGCAACGCGTGTCTGTGGCTCTGTTGGTTCTTCCTCTGTGCTCTCGGCGTGCGTGCTCCGCTTGAACGGCATGGGCATACAGAGGGTGATTCCTTTCTCCCCCTTGTGGACCTGCCGTTTCTTTTCGAGCCAGCCGCGATAGGTGTTGAGCGGTCCGGGCTGCAAGTTGCGTCGAACGCACTGTTCGAGCGCGAGCAAAGCATTCCCGAAGCTGTAGTTGTGAAATGCGGTGTAGGCTGCGAGCATCCGGCCCGGTTTTTCGACCGCATCGCGAAGGAGTTCCCCCCAAGTGGCATGTTGTTTTTCTGGCATTTTGCTTTTCCTCGTTTCTTCCGTTTTTCAAGCATGGTTTTCGCTTGAAAAAAAGAAGCAATGCCCTTCCTAAGTGGTCCCCGGCGCCTAGCCGTCCGCGCTGTCAAGGGCGCGTGGGGTTCGCGTTCATCGGAGCGCAGCGGAGACCCTTGACAGGAGAAGCGGGCGGCTAGGCGCAGTCTTCACGCAGGAAGGGCATGCAGGAGAAAAGACAGTTCCGGTGGGAACCTACCGATGGAAGTTGCGGTTTTGTAAATCCGGGGAGACTGGTGTAGAGGAAGTGCTACAAGAACAAATCAAATCTTCAAGGGTCGAAGAAGTGCCAGGGCAGCAAAGAGGGGAAACCGTTTCAGTTCTTCTTCGGTAAGTGAATCAGTCAAAAGATTCTCTTCCTCAGTTTTAGGGAGGCACAGCACAAACGGTTCAAACGCTTCCCGCAGCATCGCCGCATATTTCTTCCGGTCATAGCCGAACCATCCTTCCCATAGCGCAAAGGCCCGAACGCGATCATTCGGCACGGCGGATTCACTGTCCGTGATGACGTACTCGACGGTTTGGCCGGGGCGCAGTTTTACGCCGCTGCCGAAGAGTTGCTGCGCCGCAATCGCGGTGACGCCGGCTTTCTGATAGTCGCGTGGCTCCCGCGTGATGCGTTTGCTAACGATAAGTTCCCGAATATCCACATCTGCGCTGACAAGACGCTCTTGGTAGTCGGCCAGGACCATGCGTGCGGCATCGATCTTGTGAACGTACGATTCAAAGTCGTGTGCTTCCGCGAGGATCGCCAGCACGTCGTGCTGCATCCGTTTCAGCAGTGGAGGTGTGTCATGGCGACGGCATTCCAGGCCGCGAACTTTTAGTTCGCCGTCTTCGCCAACGGCAAAGAAACGGTTTGGCACGGGCACGTCTGCGTATTGCTTTGAGGGTAGAAAGACAACGTAGCGATATACGGACTCAATCGCGAGAGGGAGCCGCGTTTTTGTTTCGATTTCGCTGGCCAATCGCTCGAAGTCTTCCCGTGTAGCCCCTTCTCTCCAGACATACAGGGAGTCCACCAAAGCATGGATGAGTTGAAACCCCTCGTTTTCCGCAATCTCCTTCGCGACAAGAAGGGTTTCGCGCGCGATGGCATTGATCGCTTCGTGAGCTTCGATTTTTCCGAAACGAGCATTCTTGTAACCCGTGTAGCCAAAGCAGCAGACGAGAAGCCATTTCATGGAATCGCGTTGCAGTTTGAATCGCAGCGCGGCGTCGGGCGGAGACGCTTTTTGCAATTTCTTGAGTTCGGTGCGCTTGGCAATCAGCCGTTCGACGACACGGCTGGTGATGCCACGCCTCTTTTGGCAGATGCGATAACCCAGCTCGGGAATCCGCGGAGCCTCAGGACAGCACGGGCAGTTGACGGTCTCGGGCGAGATGTTGAAGCGTGCCATGATGCTGGGAAACTGGCTGACAAAGTCGAGTTCCGCGACATTGGCGGTGAAGCCGAGTTTCGGCACAAAGACGAGTCCGCCGCGGTCGGCGCACAGAAGTTCATCGGGATGCTTGGGATCTTCGGGTTCCGCTTTCTGTTCGGGAATCAGCACGCCATCGCGATGGGCGAGTTCCATCTGCATGTAAGAGATGCCGGTGCCTGTCGTTGTTCTAGCCGCGTATTGAATGGGTAGTTTTGTGATGCGGGCGAGTTCCCACAGCCCAGCAAAATCGCACTTCTCTGAAATGAACGAATTCTGCTTGTCCACATGGATGCGGCCAAAAAGAGTCGTCGCACTCGCCTTGAACAAGATTCTTCCGTAGCTCGTGTAACTGCGTCCTCGGGACTGGTGAACGGCAGCGGATTCGTCGCGATTCAAAGGTAATGAAAACTTCAAGCGTTCCGCCTGCTGGCGAAGCAGGGGGAGAATCGTGGAATCGCCCCATTCGGACAGGATCACGTCGGGGTCTTCGCGTTTAACCATGCGCGCAAATCCAAGCGCGGGGGGTTCACCTGCCTCGTCGAGTTCCCAGCACGTCCCATCCATTTCGATCTCAAGCGCCGCGCGGCGGCCATGCGTGGGGTCGATCCGCGATAGTCCAGCGAGCCGAATCTGCATGATCTTGAGCGGTGGCATTTCATAATTGAGAGCCCATTCATCATCGCGGCATTCGATGGATTGGATTGTCCCTTCGTCGTCGGTTTCGACTTCGACGTACGCCAGCGGAAAGATTCGTTTCTCCCAGCAGTAGAGCGACGCCACCATGAGGTCGCTGTTGTAGAGCTGCAAGCGCGAGTCGCGCTTGTGGACCCAGCGCCCCCAGCCCAAAAAATCGGTCGGACAGAGAACGGAAACTTCAAGGACGGTGCGTGGCGCATTGAGCCACAAGTCCGTGCGCTCGGTGAAGCGCGTACGCAGTTCTGTGGTTTGGTGTTGAGCTGCGTCCTGCAACTGGACGAGTCGCTCGTGGTCCCCCGAAACATAAAACGCCGGCGCGAAACTATCGGTCAAACGGTAGTGCGACTGGTTCCGGTCGATCAACCACAACGTCATCCCGTGCTGGCTCGGGTAGAGGTCGAGAATCCATCCTTGCCGCAATGTCACAAAGCACCCCCGCGTTCTGCAGAACTTTCTCTACGGCGTTGAGCCGTTTTTCCTGGTCGAGGGCAATGGAAAGCAGAATGGCCTCCATCGGATTGTCGTGGCACTGATAGGTTGCGGCCTGGGTGTAATACCGCACGCGGACAAAGAGGCGGTCGAAATGCTCGTGGTCTTCGCGCCGCAGAGCGCGCCGGAATTTTTTCCAGCGTTCCGCGGTCTGTTGAATCAATTGAACAAATGTAGGGACGGTTCTGCCCATACTGCACCTCGTACTTTCCGTTCAAGCAGGTAGGAGCGGTGTATCTTTCTCGCGGGTAAAAGAAATGACGTGACCGGCTTGAATTAGTCCAGCAGGAGTGAGAGAAAATCACTCTAAAGGAGAGCTGGACATGCCGATGAAGAAACACAAGCCGGAGCAAATCGTGGCGTTGCTGCGGCAGATTGAAGTAGAAATAGCGAACGGGAAAAGCACAGCACAAGCCTGCAAGGAAGCAGAGATCACGGTGCAAACGTACTACCGCTGGAGAAAAGAGTTCGGCGGCCTGAAGCTGGATCAAGCGAAACGGATGAAGGGGCTAGAGCGAGAGAACGCGAAGCTGAAGCGTTTAGTCGCGGAGTTGTCTCTGGAGAAGCAGATCCTGAAGGACGTGGCCTCGGGAAACTTCTGAGCCCTGAGCGGCGGCGTTGTGCGGTGGAGCATGCGCGCGGAAAGTACGAAGTGAGCGAGCGACATGCCTGCCGGCTGCTGGGGCAGTGGCGGAGGACACAACGTTATGCGGCGATCCCGAGGATCGACGAGGATGCGCTGACCGAAGCGATCGTTGCCCTGGCCAGTGAGTACGGTCGCTACGGATACCGGCGAATTACGGCGCTGGTGCAACGTGCTGGCTGGCGCGTGGGCAAAGATCGGGTACAGCGCATCTGGCGTCGCGAGGGATTGAAAGTGCCGCAGAAACAAAAGCCGCGCGGTCGGTTGTGGCTGAACGACGGGTCGTGCGTGCGGCTGCGGCCGGAGCGTGCGAATCACGTTTGGAGCTACGACTTCGTGAGCGCGATGACGCATGACGGAAGAACGATGCGAATGCTGACGCTGATCGATGAATACACGCGGGAAAGTCTGGCCATCTGTGTAGCAAGAAGGCTCGGGAGGTATGAAGTGATTGAAGCTCTAGCAGACGTGATGCTGTTCCGGGGAATCCCGGAAAACATTCGTTCGGACAACGGCCCGGAGTTCGTAGCGAAAGAGCTAAGGCAGTGGCTGGCGAAGCTGGGCACGGGGACGCTGTACATCGAGCCGGGGAGTCCTTGGGAGAACGGCTACTGCGAAAGCTTCAATGGGAAGCTGCGGGACGAATGCCTGAACGGAGAGATTTTCTATTCGCTGAAGGAGGCACAGATCGTGATCGAGAAGTGGCGCGTGGAATACAACACGAAGCGGCCGCACTCGGCGCTCGGCTACAGGCCGCCTGCCCCCGCGGCCTGTAGCCCCTGGGGAGCAAATCCGACTTCACAGCCCATGGCTGTGATATAAAAACTCTCACTTCTCTTGGACTAATAAATCAGGCCGGTCAGTTTTTTGCGGACAACAATGCATTGTCATTTCCAGCCGCAGCTACGAAGACGGCGTATTTCGAGATGCCGTTGGCGAGTAATGTTTTCCAGGATGATTCTGCGCCGACGTCTGAAACCACGCTGCTGATATTCACGACGAACAATCTGAGGGAATCTTGGTACATTTGAGCAACGGTTGATGTGTCGACCGTACCCGACGCCGAAAGTCTCAGATTGGCACCTGCAGCGAGAGCAGGCCCATACAGTCCGCCTTTTGCACCGATGATACTTGAGACACAAGTTCCGTGACGTTTTTCGGTCTCGCTCCAGTCAATCACAATTGATTCGGATATGGACTCGGGAGTCATGCACCCGGTCATGTCAAAGGCATGCTCGTCACTCTTAAAGAATGCAGGGTGTTGGCAGTCAGCTTTTGTTTCAACCACTAGAATTGGAACATCATTTGCGCGTCCATATCTTGATTCACTTTCGACATGAAAGTCGATTTCGTCACGCATTGACTGATAAGCCTTCTTAATGTCCTCGGTTGTACGTAAAGGAATGTCTTGCTGGGTTTGCTGGTTCTGCTGGGCGGCGTTCTCCACACCTTCTTGCAAGAAAACCCCGAAGGGGCGAATCGAAAGTTGAGGGAATGTGCGTATCAACGCCGCCAGCTTGGAATTTGACGATGAGAGTTCGTCCTTTCGTGCCGCGAGGTAGTAGCGATTGCGCTGAACCGGCAAGTTCAGCACCGTTCCTTTTGTGGGTATAGAGTGGTAGTGTACGAGCGTAGTTTGATTGAGAGCTTTCACATACTTCTGCTCTACTGACCTCCGAAGCGTCGCATCTGGTATTTGGTGCTCCACAAGATCTTCTACGCTCGACTTACCGTCCGCCGTCACACTGGCGACTGAAAGGTAGGCTTCGAACGGAACGTCCGGCAGAAATAGAGTTTGTCCCAAACTGAGGCGTGTCACCTTGTCCTTGCGACATAGCGAGGGATTGATGGAGCAAAGCGTCTGTTCGATTTGAAGATTGGTTTTTGGTTGTAGGCCTCGGCCCTTCTCTATGACGCATGGCAAGTTCAGACAGCGTTCACCTTTGGGGCTTTCGTAGGGCAGTTTTATGGGTATAGTTGGTAGGACACCTTCCTTCCAGAGATAGTCGTATAGAGCGGCAAGCGGCGTGCTTATGTCTCCCCCAGCTTCAACCTCTACGGTTATGGGCACCAACAGCGGCCACGATGTAACACCTCGTTCCGTTATATCTGATATAACCAAAGCGTTAAGCGTAGGACTTACTGCAATTTGCTGAGGATCTTCCACGGGCCTGTCCCGATAGGTGAGAGCGACAAGTCGGTTTCTTCCCCGGAGGAACGCAAATATCTTGTGTTCGTCAATTAAATAGATAATATCGCTCATCGGTTGAGCGCTCACAGGGGCCGAAAGTTCGGAGAAAAAGTAGCCGGTCGCGGCTGACGATATTCGGGAAGGATTTATGTCTCGAACGTCAAGCCAGTGCTGGGCATCCGTCGCCTCGAAGAGCGTTTTTGCACCCTGGTCGCTCACCAGCACATTCCGTTCAAAGCCACTCATCCCGGAGGGATCCGAGAATACCTTCCCACCCAACGGCGTTAGAGATGTTCCGGATGACTGACTGACATTGGCGAGATCTAGTCGGGACACGACCCGTGAGTTTTTGTCCAAAACTAGAAGACCGGGTCGCTTGCTGAGTGTTTGGCCCCCAAAGTCGTAGATTGCTTGAAAGACCAGAGCACTCGGAGAGAGCGAGGCGCCAGGTTGAAGAATGGGAGTAACCAGATGAGAATTTCTATCTATCTTGAACACATTATGAGCAACCGGGTCCGCAACATAGAGATATTGTTCATCAACGGCTAAGCCTGATGGCTCCCGCAACTGGTCGTCGTCTGCTAAGACCTGGAATTCCTGCTGATCATCGTTGCGGAACAATACCCGATGGCGCGACGCTTCCGATAGATAAATTGTTCGGTCAGCGAGTGCTAATCCCGTTGGTCGCAACACTGACGGACCGGCGTCGCCCGCCCTCTGCAGCAAAGCGGTTGCGGAGAAAGCAAGGCAAAGTCCAAAAGTGGTGACTAGGCGCATGAACATGCCGACCCGCCGTCGGGAGAGAGAATGTGCGCGATACTAGTTCACTTGTCAACCGCAGTCAAGTTAAGAAGCTCGCCGTCAATTGTACAGGGTTAATATTAGACACTAATTCCGGCAAGCTAATTAGAATGATTCTCGTCGCAGAATCAGTGCTAGCGATGTCCATTTCAGCGAAAGTGAACACGGGTGTAGAATCGCGCGAACATGGGCAATATTCGTATTGGGACTTCTGCGTTCAATGCGCCAGGTTGGGCGGGCAGCTTCTACCCGAAACGGATGAAGTCTCCAGACTATCTTTCTTTCTATGCGACCAGATTCGATGCGGTCGAATTGGACACCACGTTCTACGCGACTCCTGCCCTGTCTACCGTGAAAAGCTGGTATGCGAAGACGCCGCCAGGCTTCCTCTTCGCTGCTAAGGTCCCTCAAGCCATCACACACGAAAAGGTGCTCGTAGGTTGCGACGAAGACCTCAAGAACTTTCTGAATACGATGGACGCCCTCAGCGAAAAGCTAGGTCCGCTGCTTTTTCAGTTTGGCAAATTCAAGAGTTCTGAATTCAAGACGCAAGCGGAATTCCTCGTCCGGCTGAAGCCATTCCTGAAAAGACTTCCCAAGGATTACAGGTTCGCTGTCGAGATTCGGAACAAGGATTGGCTGGATCTTCGATTTGTGGATTTGCTTCGGGAGCGCGGTGTAGCACTAGCACTGATTGACCAAAGTTGGATGCCACGTCCCTGGGAAATGAAAGACCAATTTGATCTAATTACCGCTGATTTCACTTACGTTCGTTGGTTGGGGGACCGCAAGGGGATTGAGGAAAAGACGAAAATGTGGGACAAGGTGATCGTTGACCGCCAAGGTGACCTTTTCGAATGGGTAGGTCTCTTAAAGAAAGTCCACGAGCGCCGCATCATGATTCTGGCTTTTGCAAATAACCACTACGCGGGAAATGGGCCAGCAACAGTCGAACTGTTCCGTAACCTTTGGGGCGTTGAAGCGCTGTCTAAAGTCCAGGCGCCTCGGCGAACTGAACAGCAGTCTTCGCTGTTCGAGCCGTGATACGTCGTGAACCACGTTCCCGATAGTGTGTTAGGTTTTTTGACTACGAAGCGCTATCTTCGGATTTGTGTTTTCCGAGAAGCGAACTCTGAAATGACCTCAACCAGCGACCTTCAACTTGTTTGCCTCCTTGATGTGCTCGGCTTCGAGAGCCTGTTGAAGACGCTCGGCCTCGCGGGAATCCAAGCGAAGTACAGCAAGCTGATCGATTATGTCAAAGAGCAAAAGGGTGGCCTCGATATCGTTCCGACACCAGACGGGCACGTTGCGGTTGGTTGGCTAGCCATCGGTAACGCTTATTTCAGCGACTCTTTACTCTTCTGGACCCGCTACAGCGGGATGGCTCTTCCCAGTTTTACGCATTGTGTCGCAGAGGCGATTTGCTTCGGCCTCGAAACCGAATTGCCACTTCGTGGAGCAATTGCGGTTGGCGAGGCCATACTCGACGAGGGAAGCGGGGTATTTCTAGGCACCCCGCTCGTTGAGATCGCTCGAACCGAACGAACTCAGCAATGGATCGGAGTGTCCTTTGGCCCTTCATTCGCCAAACCGGGCTTCAATGAGGGTTTCCACCTCCACACAATCCTTCCCTACAAGGGCCACTACAAAGATAGAACCAGCGAGTACGCGACCGGAATGACAGTGGATTGGCCTAGGCGATGGCGAGAAAGCCGCAAGTCGGACCCTCGTCGAACCCTGCGAAGTCTGAATCGTGACCCACGGTTCTCCGCCTACTATGACTGTACGGAGAGATTCACGTTGTTTTCCGAAGAGAACCACGACTGGTTCCGCAAGCACGGACGACTCGACTACGGCTAGGAAGACGCCGGACGTAGTGCCGAACTTTCAAGACATCCCCTCTTTGCTAAGTAAGAGCGCTAGATTCTGTTGAGCCGTATCGTTGGTCGGATCGAGGCGCAACGATTGTTTGAGCAATTCGGAGGCCTCCGCGAACCTTCCGAGCGTGGCGACAGCCGCACCGAGATTTGCCAGCAACCCCGAGTGGCTTGGCTCCAGCTTCACTCCACGGCGAAATGCTTCCTCCGCTTCGGGCCAGCGGTCTAGGTCAGCGAGTGACCCACCCAGGAGCTCCCACCTCCGCGCGTTCTCGTCGATTTCGATGGCACGCCGAAAGCTCACGATCGCTCTTTCATGGTGATCGGTGGTGGCAAGGTGCGTGCCGAAATGGTGGTGAGCTTCTGCTGAATTCGGTGCCAATTGGGTTGCTTTTTCTAGGTAGTGCATGGCCTCCGGCTGCCGACCTGCCTTGTCGAAGACAATACCGAGCAACATCGCGCTCCGGGAGTCGTCTGGGGCTAAGTCAACGGCGCGTTGCGCGGGAACAGTTGCTTCGGAATACCGATTCAGACTTATGAGCGCCACGCAGAGGTTGGATTGATAGCCGGGGTTTGATGGTTGAAGGCGTGCTGCGACTTCGAAGTGAACTAGCGCGACATCATGCTTGCCCAATTCGCCCAGGCAAATGCCGAGTTCAGCCTGTATGCGAGCGTCATCCGGGGCTAAGATCGACGCTTTCTGGCAGTGCGCGAGTGCTTCCTCGAACCGTCCCAGTTTCCGCAAAGTCTGACCCATCAAGCCATGCACGTTCGCACTGGGTGAGGCTTCTTTGATCGCGGTTCCCAAGCATCGCACGACATCCTGCAGGCGGCCCTCATACAAGTAGCCCGAAGCCAATTCAAAATACAAGTCGGCGTCAGCGGGCGTCGAGATGAGTTTCTTCTCCAGCTTCTTGATGCGCGCCGCAGAATCGATCTTGGGCGGCATCGTAACCTTAAACACGTACTCGTTGGACTCTGGAGTATTGTTAAACCCCAGCGGCATCGTCGGATAAAACGTAATTGCTCTACCATCCGGCCCAGAAAGGCCCATCATCCCTATGCCATGTTGGGACGGTTTAGGGTTTTCATGAGGGAGCATCTGGTGCAAAAACAGATCTAAGAGTTGGACGCCACTGAAATTGCTCCCTATTGGTGCCGGTTTGGCTTCTTTGACGATAGTGTGCTGAACGCTAGCCATTTCGTGAAGGAATTCCAGCCCGTGGTCGGAGAGTTGCACCGCAAACGAGAATGTATCTCCGACAAAGCTGAGGACAAACTCTTCGACTCCTATTTGATATGCACGAGCTGGGATTGAGATTCCGACATCAGTCAGAAGCGCAAGGTCTTCCAACTTTACGACCCGCTCGATCCCAAAGGTAGACCAGGGAGCCACGGCATTGAAGCCAGCGACGACCGAAAACGTCCGGGGTTTCGGATCTATTTTCACAAACCAGTATCCTGGCTCTGGCGCGTAGATTTCCCAAAAAGAACACGCGGTCTTGCTCGAAGCATGGGGATGGTTTTGCGTGTTGGGAGCGGGTGAAAGAGCGAGGAGTTGACCAAGCCTGAACGCCTGCTCGTTCCGTGAAAAGTTTAGTTGAGTGTCGTCCAAGACTTCGCGGAGCCAATCGAAACCGACAGCGCCTCTTAGAATAAAAAGGATTTCAACGCCTCGAATCGGATGAGTCTGAATATACTGCCATTGACGTTCTGCTGCGCGTCTCTTTTGATCTTCGGCGCTTGCCGCCTGCTCGCGTTCCGTCAATTCACCCACGCTATGTGTAGGGCCGCTCTTTATCAAAGCCAATGCGAACGCTGCGGCGGCATGGCACGCATAATTCCGCCAAGGTTTGACCTGCGGATCATGCTTGTCCTTTCCGAAGTCCGATACGCTTTTGATCATCAGAAATTCAGGCCGTTCAGGCGTTTGGTGGAGTCCGGCTGCTACCCCACCTGCTTCCATTTCGATGCCAACCAGCTTCGGCCAACTCTTGGAATAAGTCGCGATTATCTGATCATCGAAAATGACGTCACCGCCAGAAGCGATGACGCCTTTGTGTCGTTGCGCATTCCCAGCCTGTGGCCGGGTGACGCCGATCTTGTCTTCCCACTTCGCCATATTATTCGTACTATCCAGGAGCGATGCGCCACAAGGGAAGACCTCCCATCGTACTTCACGGCTGCCGGCCAGTTGTTTGCCAAGAGTGTAGTCCGCCACCTGCGACGCGATTAGTACATCCCCGTGGCTGACCTCCCCCCGAATGCCGCATGCAATCCCGACGAGCAATACAAATCGCGGTTTCCAACGGCTCACGATTGCCACGGCTTGAGCGGCGGCGTTTATCGGCCCCATGTTAAGCAGAGATGTGACGATCAACTGATACTCGGAGCGGTCGCGGCGGTGAGTGCGAATCCTTGAGCAGTAATATGTATGAACGTCCGCCGCCTGTTTGTCCAATTTGCGTGCGCCGCGCAGCTTTGAAAGGAACGCCTCTCGTTCCTCCTCTAGCGCGGTGATGACAACAACATCAACTGGCGGTGACGGAGGCTTAATCTCTTTGCTCTTTGCGTGCCGATTCGCCATCCCAATTCCATTCTTCTGCTGTCGAGCGGTCACCCAATTAACGGAGGACCAGTTTCATGATCGAAAGGGTGCGATGGTTATGCCAGAGGTACGTACAACTGCCGCATATTATGACGCCTTGTCCTTTCTGTGGGCAAGCACTGCGTGTAGCGATGAAACTTACTCCTGAACGTGCCCTCACATATAGGCTGACCTAGCGGAGCCTGTGCTCCGCCAGGTCGAAGTAATGCTTGGAAAGCTCGATGCCAATGAAGCGCCGACCTAGCTGCTGCGCCGCTACGAGTGTGGACCCGGAACCACAGAATGGATCGAGGACTACATCCCCCGGCGCAGAAAAGCACTCAACCAAAGGCGTCAAGATGGATACTGGCTTTTGAGTCGGGTGAAGATTGTTGCCTGTATATTTCCATTCCAAAACGTCCGGTATCGTGGAACTCGGTTTCGTTGGATTGCCCTTGACCAGCAAGTAGGCGTTCTCGTGCTGGTAGCGAAGAAAGCGCTCGGTTGAGGCGTATTTCTTGATGAAGGTCAGGTGCCCGGCTGTGCGAAAACCCGCTTCGCGCCATGCTGCAAGGAATTTATCGGCCTTGTTCCAGCTATAAAAACTCACGCAGAAGCGGTTCCAACGAAGCACCCGATAGATTTCACGGAAAGCGGGTTTAAGCCAAGCGTCGTTATCGTCGTTGGGAACGGTGCGCCCATCGCGGGATGAATAATTGACCAGGTACGGAGGATCGGTGAGCACGAAGTCGGCAGCGCCGGATGACATACCAGAAAGCAATTCCACGCAATTGCCGTTTAGCAGTATGTTTGAAGATGTTTTTCTGGATTGAGTATTGATTTGTTCTGATTTCATTTTCTGTTCTCCTGTTAGGTGATTTGGTTCCTTCACAAGAGCAGAGGAACCAAAGCACCGCGCCCACAGGAGGACGGAAAAGCGAAATTGTGCCTTAGGAGGCTGGACCGGATAGCAACGGGTGTGACAGGAGAGAAGTTAGCGACTGGCGGAGCCGTGTGCTAGCGAAGGCCCGCGGGGGCTAAATGGAATTCGGTATCTATGGCGGCTTATTACCCTCTCTATTACCCTTTCTTGAGGGCAGTACCCTTTCTCTGCGAACGTGCTGATGGGCCGCGACCTAGACAGCTTACGCGACCTATCTTCTGGACCTGGCGGAGTACACGACGGATCATGTCGCGGCTCACACCGGGACATGCTCGCTCCAATTGTACGAGCGTGAAATCGGCTGGAAAAGCATCAATTGCAGTTTCAACTAGGATAGTCTTTGCGCCACGGGGAGATTTCACGTCGCCGGCGCGTTGTTCGAATTCGCGGTAGGCGCGCCGGAGCACACCGAGGAAATAATTGAGCCACGGAATTAAGTCGTGCTTTCCCTCGTGCCATCCCTCGGAGCTTTCTCCATACAGAATACATTCGGTCACTACCGAAAAAGGAAACAGAAACCGGCTTCCGCGCAGCGTCCGTGGAAGATGCTATTGTAGCAGCGCGGAGGCGACAGAAATCACCTCCGCCTCCTTAGCGCTCCCGTGCGGGCAAGTTCTCAAAGATCTCCTGCGCATCCTTGCGGGTGATGACAGTATCGTACAGCCCAATGTCCTCGCCTTCGTGCTTGTCAATGCCGGTGTAGCTGAGGCTGGCATCCTCATAACGCTTGAACTTATAGACGGCGTCATTCATCAGAGCGCTGTTGAAGAGTCCCAGGCTGACAAGCAACGAGAAGTCCATTACCGTCAGGCCCGTGACCTTTTTGAACAGGCCCGGTTCCAATTGCGTAATCACATCCTTCAGCGAGCGCTCTCGGTAGTCGGTCAGATACATGAAAATCGGGACACGTGTGGCGAACTTAATGAGCTTTTCCTGAATCTGCTTCCGCAAGCTCTTGTACTCTTTCTCCTGTTCAGATAGTGCCTTCTTTTCCTTCTCGGATAACTCTTCGTCGTTAGCCTCCTTGCGGGCCTTTTTCACAGCTTCCGACTTGTTGATGATTGTCTCGATTTCCTGTTTGAGATTGCGGAAAGCCTCGATGCTCATGAGGGCATCCATTGCCTTGTTGTTGTCCATCAGGCGGCGCAAGGTGTCGTTATCCACGTTTACCAGTAGCGCGCTTTCCCATCGGCGCGCCAGAAGAGTTCCGGTTGTGCCACTCATGGCCATGTCGAGAATTCCCGCGGCGTCAATCTGTTTCATGGAACTACCGTCGTAGGCGAGGACAGGCAGGAAGCTGATGAATTCCTCTACTTTCTTTTCCACGTTTGTCTCGTCGACGTTCAACCGACAACTGTAATCGGCGATCTGCCGCAGCGCCCGGTCCGGAGCAAAGTCGAAGACGTAGCACTCTTCCTTGATGATCTGTTCTTTGTTTGGGGAGTCGCCGTCCGGGTTCCGCACGGTCCAGGGCGATTGGACACGAAACGCAGCCTGAAAGTATGTCTCCGGGCTGGATGAGTTGCGGAGCATGAGAATGCCAGTCCACGGTTTCACGGTGACGCCGGTCGTGAGCTTCCCACAGGAAAGGGTAATGGTCTTGGAGTTTAGCGGCACTTCCATTGCGTCCAAAACTGGCGGCAGCGCCGAGACGCCGATCCCGGCGGCGCTCCCGGCAGCGACGATAATTTTGTAGTCGTGGTAGAAACGGTTCTGTCTCTTTGCAAGCAGGTTGCGCATGGCGTGACAGGAAGCCACGCTGGGGAGGAACCAGAAGGTGTGCGATAGCACGTTCAGGAGCCGCGCGTCCGAAAATGGCAAAGGTGGCTTGGCACCGAGTTTCAGATTGTCAACTGTGGTGGGCAGGAATGAACCGTGGATCAGGTCGAGCCACTTCTGAACCTCGTCTTCATACTTAAAGTTCGCTTTGTCGCCAATACCTTCGGCGGAGAAAAAAACGTTCAAGTCGAACTCGTTGAACTCGCCCTGCATGGCGATTTCCCTGATCGCATCCGGGAGCTGATAGGTCAAAAGCACCATACGGGGCAATGCGGCGTAGGGGTTGTTAGGACCTTTCCAGTCCCGCTTTGCCCGTTGCTCGTCCGAATATGTCCAGTTGTAGATTTGCTCCTCAATGAACTCGCCGGAGGCAATCGCTCGGAACGGCGTTCCGGATAGGTAGAGATAGGCATCCGTGGTGATCGGGATGACATCTTCATCAAAATCCTCGATGCCTTCACCCTCTCCGAACTCGACCTCCTTCTTGTCCTCCGCCTCAAACAGTTCCTTCGCGTTCTCCCGCCACGCTCCATAATGATATTCGTCGAGAATCACGCAGTCCCAGTGCGTCGAGTGCACCCATTCGTTTTTCGTCTTGATGCCGCCAGTGCTTGGATTGCGACCCAGGTAGTCTTGAAACGAGCCGAAACAGACAAACGGTCTCTTCTTGTCGATCTTCTCGTAGGACAAGCCGCCGGGTGAAATGAACTGCCAGCTCTTGAAGTCGACGTGACACTTCAGATCCTCTTCCCAAGCGCTTTGCACGGCCGGCTTGAACGTAAGTACCAGCACCTTCCGCCATCCCATCTTCTTCGCCAATTGATAGGCGCCAAAGGTCTTCCCAAACCGCATCTTGGCATTCCAGAGGAAGTGCGGCGGCTTGTTCTGGTTGCCCCTCTCCCCACGCCAACTCGCGAAGTATGCGGCTGTCTTCTCGACAGCCGCTTTCTGCTCTGGGCGCATTGTGAAGTCAAGAGACCGGTTCTCCTCGTTGAGCTGTCCCATTCGCACCGCAATAATGGCCACCTTGACCTGAGCCACCTCGCAACGAAACCACTCGCCGTCAGGGTTCTTGACACCATTGATCCGCAGCATCCGGTGTACGTCACGGTCGGTGAACACCGTTCCATCATTCCGCATGGCGGACTCTTCCAGGACTATCCGATACGGCGGCTTGCCGGGTCTCAAGGTCGGATACTGCTGCGCAACGCGATTCTGCACGTCTACGGTCGTGTAGCCAACTTTCAGCAGGTTCACATATTGAGGGTTCGAGTCCTCGTAGGCGTAAATGGCGGGCCGCGATTCAGGGCGCGGGGGAAAGAATTCCCTACTCATTCCTCGGCATCCATCGGCTTGACCGTCGACTCGATGAATCCGATCTCCTCCGGCGTAAGACCGTAGCGCTCATAGAGCTTCTCGTCGGTCCAGGCGCGGTTGAGCGGAACGTCTGGGACGAATGCGTAGACATCCTTTGCAGCGTCCTGCGTTGCCTTGCGCAGCGACACCAGAAACCGAACGAAACGGGTTCGCAGAAACTGCGCGTACGACCTTGCGGTCTTCTCATTCGCAAACCGCCCAGCGACGACATACGACTCCGTGCATGCCTCACCCGGCCCCGCGATGATGGGCCTACTCAAGAACATGGTCTCGACCGCTGCGCTCGTGCCCTGTACGCGCGTCATCAACACTTTCCATTCATCTATCCACGCCGCGTTCCTCTCGATCGCTGCCCGTTCCACCCACGAGATGCGTTGTGAGCCATAGAGCTTGACGGGGTGCTTGAGACCCTTGCTCGATGTTGCCCCATGGACGAAGGTCCGCAGCCCGAACGGTTTCTGGCTGGACACACGCGCATCAAGTGTTGCCTCGGCCTTTCCGTTTACGCGGAAACCGCGGACTTTGTCGAGAATTGAAACAGCCTCGTTTCGACGGACCAGAACGTCGTAGCCGTCCAAACGTCGTTCCATCGGTTGGCCCAGAGGTTGGCCATCCCACATGGTCTGCACGGAGCACGGACCGCTGTAGTCCCGATCCCACAGAAAGTATGAGACACCCCCGCGAATCTTCACTCCGGGGAAGCCATCATAGAGCTTTGGGTAGTCTACGAGATTCCGCAGACGGGATTCGCTAAGCATCCGCTCCCGAAAGCCGTCCAGACCCTTGCCACCGGTAAACCAGCGTGATGGCGTAATCATCACGATATATCGCGGTTTGAGCTTTATCGCGCTCTCGATAAACTTCTGATAGATCGGTGATGCGCTTGAGCCGTATCCACCGTCGTCCAACTGGTAGGGCGGATTGCCGATAATGACATCGAATTTCATGTTAATGAGTTCCTCCGGCTTGTCGGTATGAATAAAGGCGTAGGCGTGGCTTTCCAACTCGCCCCCTCGGTCATAGCTCCCCTTGGGGGCTCCGCAGTACCCGCAACTTCCATCTGCCCAGGTGTGCTCCACGCGCTTGAACCATACATTTCCGTCAGCGTTGCTGAAGGACTCGCAGACAGAATACTTCCCGTTGGCCGTCTTGGAACAGTACACCGACCGGCGAGATAGCAGGGCGGTCAATTCCGTGATGGCGAGTCCGAAGACCTGATTTTCGAAGATGTGGTTCAGCCGCTTCTGGCGATTTGGGATTTGCTTCTGCAGTCCGTTGTCGAGGCGCTTGACGATCTCTCGGAGGAACACGCCAGACTTGCAGCCGGGATCGAGGAATGTGGACTTCCTGTTGCTCCAGAGGTCTGCAGGAAGCACGTCAAGCATCTGGTTCGCCAGTTGCGGCGGGGTGAAGACTTCGTCGCTGCTTAGGTTTGCTATGCATGAGAGAACGTCGGGGTTGTAGTTAGTGGCCGACATTGGCGATCTCCGTGAAATGGACGGGGGGATACTCCTTCTCCGGCCTGGGCATGAACACATCCTCGCCAAGATCAGAGAAGAGCGGGAGTTGCCCGTCTCTTCCCCTCTCCAAACCAGGGAACAGCAAGGTTTGTCTTGTTTCCTCATGCCGAAGCAATTCGATAAACGTGAAGTCCCTTCTCTTGAGCATGCTCCCGTTGACCGGCGACCATTCCGAAAAGACGATATAGCTGGGCTTCTCATCCACCGTCCTGAGCGTCAACGCATCGCCCCAGATGATGTTTCGCTCAAGGATAAACCGCACCGCCTCGCGGCACTTGTTTTTCCCGGCAGCCTTGAATAAGCGCGTGTAGTCTGCATCAAATACTTCGAAGAGCCTTCGTCGGCAATCGCGGACATTGTCAGGCAGAATATCAATCCCGTAGATCGAGGAGACGGCCAGGACGGCATAACGCTCGAAGTCCAATTGCGACTTGCCGTAGCGCTTCTCCACAACCGCAAATTTACGTTCCAGAATCGCGGTCAGGAAGTTCCCGTCACCACATGCGGGCTCAAGGAAACGGGAGTCGATTCGTTCCGTTTCGTGCTTCACTAGATCGAGCATGGCGTTGACCTCGCGTTGTCCGGTCAACACTTCGCCATGATCCGAGACTCTTTTTTTCGTTCTGACCTGCGCAGCTTGCATTGATGTCCTATGCGTTCAGAATCTCCAAAACCTGTTGATCCCGGCCATCGGTTGACGGCTCATCATAGACTACGGTCGGAATTTAATGAAGCGAGTCCACAATTGATCAATTTGCTTGTGACGGGTCACTTTTCTGTGTCGTGGAATCTTGCCAACAAGCTTCAACTGGCTTCTAGGTCAAGCATATCCCCGTTTGGTACGACCGAAAGTAATCCTCTTAGCGATTGGCAGATAGAATGAGACGGAAAGAAGGTTCTTCTCTCGGACATTTACCCTATCTATGATTGGATCAACGATGACGGATATAACGAGCTGGGTGAGTGGATCGAGGCGGCTGCGAAGAAAGCAGGCCGGTGAGGACTTCAGTACATGGGCAGTTTCAAATCAAAATCGTGTCGATAAGGTTCCGAGCGATTTTCTTATCGCGTGCTCGGGTGCGATCAAGGCGTTGATGGCGTCCAAGGCCCATTCTTTGCCCATTGCATCTCAAATGGTTTGGACTCCCGGATCGCCTTGAGCGGGGGTAGAAGAAACCTCTTCAAAACAGCGATTATCGACGCAAATTCGGCATGTCGGAAAGTGAGGCCACTCTTACTCACGAAAGCGCTCCACTGCTTTGCCTTCATATAGTCGCCAAAGAAATCTTCGGTGAGCGCGAGCGGAACGGTAGTGGGTATTGCAGTGTTTCGCTTTCCGAATGTGGCTTCGATTGCCTTGCAAATCAAAGGACCACTGAATTCGAATTCAAGCGCCAATATCCAGAGGTCGTAGAAGTCTTTCATGCGGGTGTTGACCAAACCCAGTTTTACAAGGGCCTCAAGCTTTTCCGCAACAACGGCTTCTCTTGGATAAGCTCGCAAAGTGGCCTTTGGAAAATCCAATATCCCCGGATACTCAATCTCCTGCGGAGCAGGCACGATGGCATCGCCGAAGCCAATATCGACTTGGAGCGATATTCGGGCGCGCTCAAGGCGCGCCAAGAAATTGACTCGCAGCCCTTCATATTCCTGTTCTTCTTTGATTTTCGTTATTCGGATGGATGCAGGGTCGAAGACCAATCCATCGTCCTCGACAGTCTGAGCGATGACATCTCCGAAGACTTTCTTCATTCGGGCAATGGAATTTTCACCCCGCCCCGAAAGATCCAAGTCGCGTGTCGGTCGGTATGGTCGGTGCGTCCAAAATTCGAAGAGAAGGGCACCTTTCAGAACAAACTGATCGTGGTGAATGGATTGGCTAAGACGATAGAGGAAACGTTCCAATCCGTACTTGGTCAGAACTAGGCCGAAGTCTTCGTGACGGTCCTGCGCCCGATTGAATAACCGTTGGCGAACAGAGGCTGCAAGGTTGTGCGGCTTTTCCCGGCTCACGATAGGGATTCCAGGTAGGGACGCATAACATTCGCCACGCGGCAAATTCTGCCAGCCTTCCAGATTTCGTCTCTAGTTGCCTTGCGCTCTCGGATGCACTCCCGAAGGGCTTCAAGCGCAACGTCCAGTCCAATCTTATGTCTGTAACGAAAACAGTCTGCGACCGTTTTCGCCGGAGAGAAAATATTTACGGAGACACCCTCGATCCGGTGCTCCTGAACCCCATATGTCAGCGCCTTGCCGGAGAAACGCACGATGCGAAGCGGAGGGTTTTCGAACCTCGGAAGACGGGATTTGTCTCCAATGGCAAGCCATACCTCAAAGGGTGACTGAGTTGTGAAATTGTGGAAGCGAAGTGCCGAAAGCAGACACACGACACCTCTGGGCGCACGCTTCGACGCTTGAGCGAAGCTATGGTGCTCTGTTGGCTTTGCGCCACGAGGAACATAGAGTCCTCGCCCCACCCGGACGATGGCTCCCTGGTCAAGAGCCATGCGCAGGTATACGCGAGGAATGCCATGTGAGTGGAGATCGCGCGGTCGGAGTATTCCTACTCGCCGCACGAGATTCACAAGGTGCGTGATGCGCGGATTGGTCATAAGGTTTTTACTAAACGTCGGGGTATATGCATAACGCCCGACATATTGTAAACCAACTCCCGTCTCTGATCAAAGTCCAACAAATTGGCTGTGTATCCTAACTGAAAGATGCGCTAAACAGGGTGGCTGCTCGCGCTCCGGCGTTGATACTGAGGTACTTGTCAGCGGCAATGAGCTTATTAATCGCTTCTATCTGGGGCATTTGACATTGAAAGACGGAACGAGGGCCTGCAAGTGTGAAGGTCTTTGTATTCCAAACAGAGCCTACAGAGTCCATGCGGCATTGATTTTCCCAGCAGGATGAGCGCTAGAATGACCGCCCGCTGGACTGAACACCGTTTATGTTGCGAACAGATCCGTGCCGAGCGACGAAACAGAGCAGCGCTTCGCGGTTCGGGCGGGTGCGGCTAATCGTTTGCCGAACGCGGTCGTGCAGGGCGTACCAGTTACTCGCGACCAGTAAAGATCCTTCCTGTGTTGGGACAACTTCAGCGACAGCATCCGCCGCACGTTCAACGGCTACGAGCGCCGCGGTGATACGTGGTGGCACCGTGCCGTACTCGGCGATGCAGCCTCGATGGAGCGAAGGGAGATAGAACCGGAGTCCGAGGTTGCCCTCCGATCGAGTCTCAATGACTTTGAACCAACGAAGCAATTCGCCGTCTGAATAGCTGAATGGGAGCGGCTCTTGGCTCAATAGATCGAATGATTCGCGACCGTCGCAGGTCGCGCACAGAGCCGCAAGGACTCGCGCGACGGATGCGAGCCGCCACGCTCCAAAGTCGCCGCCGCGCGGGTCGGGGCGGGTGATGTAAACGAGGCTGAGTTCCGGGCGATCCTCGTACGTAGCGAAATCACCATGCCACCCGATCGATTCCGGTCGGTCGAATGGGGGCGCTCCGCGTGCCCACGTCGGTGCCGTGCGGATGACGGGTTCCACAGGATCACAGTCCTTCGGGACATAGAGCTCACCCAGCGAGCGACCGATGTCGAGCACAAAACGCATCGCTGCTTCGTCGCCTACCGGTCCAGATGTGGTGTAGTATCCATTGCGACGGAGCCCTGCCAGCACGTCGTCAGTCCGGATGCGCACGATTCCTGCCTTTCCGCTCATTCGCTTTGTTTGTCGTACGGTCGAAATTCGGAATCGTGAATTTCATCCGCATCGATGTCGCCGCCGCTTCGTCGAGCAGAGCACGTGCGTAAGAAGGGTCGCACGGGTTAGCATCATTCAACAGCACCATGCCCGCCCAGGCGTAGGCGTACTCGTCAGCTAGCGTGGTCGAAAACGTCACAGGATCATCACTACTGATCGTCCAGGTAAGCGTGTCGCCACCCGATTTCTCTTTGGCAGTCGGACGACGATGTAAGACGTCCTGCGCCGCAATTGCATCCAGACCCGCAACAACAAGATTGGATGTGGGGTTTGACTCAATGCAAATCTGTCTTCGTGCGAGCTCGTGGATCACGCGCCTGCGCGCAAGCGTTACGAGAGAAAGTTCAGTCGACTCTTCAATCTTGATCTTCATTATCCTGTGCGCACGTTTCTGAGTGCTCGGGCTCCACAAGTACCTGGACAGCCAATTATCCGGAGCAGTTTCTGCGCTCCTGGAGTACCGACCCATAAGAATGCGGAGTCTTTTCGTTCCGAGAATCGTCCAAAGGTCGCAAACGTCGCGAATAAGATCATGATCGCTGACTGCTCCCTCAGCTTCACCCCACAGTGCGGAGACGATCGGTCTCATCTCAGATGCAAGCCACGTTTCGGATTCCGAAGAGCGGCCCACCGCGTATTCAGCAAGAAACGCCAGATTTAGGAGTCGATCAAAGGGGGTCCCCTGCAGTTCGCGTCCTGAATTGCGCTTCCACCATTTTAAGTGATCGATTGTTACAGCTATCGCGTGACCGAGCCGATCGCCGCGCAGTAGCAAACCCCATTGAATTGGTTCAGCAATAGCGCGGATGCCTGACGTTAGCCACTCGAATTCTTCACCCACGTGTAGCGTGAGCCCGAGAGGTGCCAATCGAGGCCTCGCGCTGGACGCTGCGATCTGACGCGACCGGTTGCGCACGCGTCGGAGTGTCTCTGCCGAGACCCAAAGGGGTTGATCCGTTTCAACGCCAGCGACATCAAGGCCTCGTAGATCTCGCAATGCTGTCGGCTCCGCCTTGATTGCACGAGCGATTAGATCGCCATCCGCGTCCAGCTTTCGAACGACTGATCCGAACAAAGGAAACTTATCGCTTGGTGCTTCCCGTTTCAGATGAATTAACCACGCCGATTCGCCTGGCTGGACTTCGGGGGTACCTTCCTCGATTGAACGGTCCCTCCGCCGACGATGGTGAAACCACGCGTCGCGGGCCACGCGATACTCCGTTGCCGCAACCGATAGGCCAGCTTCATCCCGGGGCTGCGGACGCAGCTTTTCGGCATCAGGGGCGTAAACCTTGATCTGGGAGAAGTGCTTACGAAACTCTTTCAGGCCGCGGACCCCCGGAGGGTGAACGAGGAGACCAAACACTGCGGCCTTTACCCGTAGATACTGAATCAGCAGGGTCTCGAACTCCGGATCGAACACTACCTCTACATCGCGCCGAACGTGCGCTAATGCCCGGCTCAGAAATACTCTCTCGTCGAAAGCATCGCCGCGAAGAGCTTCCGAAGATCGACGTTCGATGCCGCTTGTTAACGGCCTCTTGGCATCAAGCCAGCGGCGTTCTAGCGCAACGCGATATCCCTGCCACGGGTACGGCGTTGTCGCGAGGCTGGCCGGTCGGCTGCGTCCTTGAACGAAGTAGCGCAAATCGTTCCGCCAAGGTTTGGAATTGCAGGCGCCGCACTCTTCTAATTTGACGACTCTATGCCAGCTGTGCTGACGAAGCACGTAGCGCGCGACGAAGGCCTGTCTCAACAAATCCGCCCATTCTGTTAGGTGGTTTGCTTGCGCGACTAAAGCTCTCTCTCGTCTTCGCGGCCATATCGGGCAGGTGCCGGGGTGCAATTGCGGGCACCTCGCACGCTCATCACGAAGATTTTTCATGAGCGCCCCAGGCATTACTACTGCAGTGTGATGCAATGAGGCCCACACATCGTCAAACGACATCATGGCGGCATGGTGCACATGAAGCTCAGCGACGTCACGGTCTGGCGCGATTGACCGACTCAATAGGCAAACCGCCTCCGCAGGGTTGGAGTCTTCTTCGCCGGCCGCTGCGATGAGAATACTTGGCGGTAGCATCAACGAGAGGAAGCGCCAGGAGAGAATCTCTCTACTCGGATCGCTCACGCGTATTCTCAAAATCATGTTCTTGCCATTTGGCTCAAGCAGATTTCGCGCAACAGTTGAGATTGCCTCGATAACCCGATACGAACCGCTCTTGCCATCGGACAGTTTTTGCCATTCATCAACGGCTTGATCAATCGCGTCTTGCGTTTCAGCCTCGGTGGCAGCTAGATCCTTACTGTGTGTGGCCGCGCGTCCCCGGAAGTACCGTTCCGTATCTTCCCACTGTGCGAAGACGCTTGCTCGGCCAAAGGCTGCCGGGTCGCGAAGAGGGGCGGCGATTACGTCCGCAAGGACGCGGTCGCGAAATGAGTTTGATTCAACGCTCATTGACATGCCCCCGATAGTTAAGCCCGCGGTTTGGACCCGCGCAGCTTCTTAATGAAGTCGTACCATGGCGCGCCGGCGTATTGAAGGTCCACCGCGGCAAGCACGGCATCAACACGCGCGTCCTCCTCCGCACCACCCGTCGCGCTCTCGCCTTTTTCGGCTGCGGCGGCATCGAAAGCATCTCGGACTAGGCGCCGTCGTTCAGCTATCAGTCCTTTGCTGGATTGTTTTGTGGACGCGACTGCCAACAATCGCTTTTGTACTTTCGGGGTGAAGCCAATCTCTGGACGCGCAAGAAGCGGCAGTGTTCTGCGCCGCCAACGGTCCTTGCCCAATTTCACATCCGTGTCCGCGGGCGGTTCTTTGGCCAATAGACGGTTCCAAACATCGACGTCTTCAAGGTTCGCCTGCGCCGGATCATCTACGCCCGTCAGTTGTCCTCCCAACCACCGAAGCTGGTAGAAGATCCAGCCGTAAGCCATTCGATCGCGGCGATCCCTAGCCTCGCCCGCCAATCCCCTGATAAAATCCGCCCATTCGCCAGCCCATTCGAATAGCCGCAACGGCGTAGGGAGAACGTGTAGGGGCCAGCGAAAGATGGCATCGACAGCGTGGTCGCTCATCGCCCACCGGGTCCACGCTAACGAAAGCCGCGCCTCCCACTTCAGTCCAGGAGCCACGACGCTGCGATTCGAATCCTGGAGTGAGATCGCCAGCAACGCCATTGTCACGGGCATATCGCCATGTTGAACACGATTCTCGCTCGAGACACGGGAGCCATCCTCAGCACGAAACCTAAAGCTAGGCCTTCCACTAAGAACAATCTCATGCAGCTTTGGCGAGATGACCTCCACTAGCTCGGGTGAAAACAACGCCGTCACTTCTCCGACACGCAGGAATTCGACCACTGGGGTACCGTCTGCGCTGGGCACAGCACCTATTTCGGACTCAGTAGGGTCGAGAAGTCGACACAGCAATGCCGTCGCGTTTCGCATACCTTTGGGGTCCGTAGCCGTAAAAATCTCATCAGCGAGCTGTTGTGCTTTTCGATATGTCATGAATGTAGCGGCCCCAACGCCCTGCTTCTCCCGGAGTTTCGCAAAGGTCCGGACATAGTCGCCCAACGGCTCATCATTGTGCTTAGGCTCGACAGCTACGCCAGCTTTAAGTGGCTTCCCTCGGCCGTTCAGGACGTCGCGGAACGTATATTGCTTCCCCGGAAATTCAAGCCATTCTGAAAGCGACAGCGGCTCCAGTCGCCACAAGTCAGGTTTTGCGAACACCTTTTGGAATGTAGACAACGCGAGGTCCCCGGCCCAACGATCCGCATCAGCATCCCCCCACAGAGAAAGCGCGCTAGGCCCGGCGCACCGCGCCAGTTCGTTCTGCTGGCCCAAGAAGTCCAACGCCAGCATGTCGATGAGGTGCTTGCGGTAGGCTGCTACAACAAATACAACCGAAGGGTGATAAAGCAGCCTCAGTGCGGGCAAAAGCTCCCGGACACGGCCAACCTGTAAATCTACGTCGTCAATCATGATCACAAAGACCGGATTCTTGGGCAAAGGCCCCGCTGCCTGCGGGACCCCGTTCGTCCCGAACTCGATGACGTCTTCGACGAAGTCGTACCACTGGCGATCGAGGTGTTGCCAATCCCCGACCTGCTCTTCCCTATCGAGAACTTGCTCGATGAGACCCGTCCCTTGCGGAATCCCCGTCCATCCCACTGCGGCTACACGGAACAACTTGAGCCACCTGTCCAACAACGTGTCGTCCTCGCTCTCACGTCCGTTCGTCGATTTGCGTGAGATCTCTTCGTAGTGATTGACGAGAGGCCGCCATGCTTGGATGATCCACGCCGCGAGGGGAACGCCCGGCGGCAGCGGATCGAAATCCAAAATGGGGAGCACACGAATGAAGTCAGGTCGCTCAGCGCCGACTACATCGTCGTATTCCGCCGACACATTCCATCTTTCTACGAGCGTCACTAGAAAGGAGGTCTTGCCCGTACCTCGGTCACCATCCAACAGCAGAACCCGCCGATAGCGTTGTTGAGCACGTGCGAGGTAATCCTCCACACGATCGCGCTTCGCCGGTCGCCCTACTGTTCGCACATCGGATATTCGCCCTTCGATCTTGCGAATAATCTCCAGCTCTGTTGGAGAGAGGTCGGTCGGCGAAAGTGGGCGCGTATCTTTGCCAGGTTGATATGGAACAGCTTTTGAGTCTGTCACCCTGCCTCCTTTGCGCCGCCCGGAGCGGCGCCGATCACGGAGTCCCACCAATAACAAATGGCGCAATGGATGCAGAGTTAACCACAGCGACTTCCTGAAATCCAGTCCTTCGTAAAGTGTCCGCGATCAACAATGGATTCGCGAACCGGAGTTCATGTTCCTCGGACAATAGCTCACGATGTACACGGCTTGCGTAAACGTAGTCCGCGATTACACGGTGCTCCGTGTCATGCAGGGGCCGAAATCGATGGATGAAGAAGGTGTCGTCAGGCTGCCCAGACGGGCCAACCTCGCGCTCGACATTGACTGCTCCGGACATCTGGTCACCGTTTGCCACTTGGAGGAGAAGTAGCCCCCCAACCCGCAACGCGCGACGACAACGCGCGACGACGTCATTGAGGTCCGGCTCTGTTTCACAGTAGTGTATCGTCCATGAGAGTGCGCAGACGACATCATATCTATTCTCATCTGAGATTTGCTGCATTCGCTGGACGCGAACGCGGTCGTTGCCAAGTCGCTGCCGCGCCACATCGACCATTTCTGGTGCGGCGTCAATTCCGTGGCCATCAATGCCCGCAGTGATCGCGGCTTCGAGAAAAACGCCCGTGCCGCACCCGATGTCCAGCAGGCGACAACTCGTTGGCGCGACACGCAGCGCCTCGCCAATTGCGAACGCGTGATCGTGCTTATAGTGACCCGGAGGCGTATGCAGGTCGTAGCGGTGCGCGAATTTGTGAAACAGCTGATACATACAATTAGTTCTCGCCAAGGTCCGTGCATCGAGCCGCTGTCATCGTCGTAAACGATTCCACTGATCGCTCGACAACTGGCACCGCCGAAACGATCGGTTCAGAAAGCGGTGCCAAGCAGTATAGGATTCGCTCGCGCGTAAGTTGCTGACGCGGCGTGCGAACTTGCACTTTCCTTATCAGATCGACCATACGTCCAGGATTCGATAGGCGGACCCACTCAGAAAACGGGGTGTCACCAACTTTGAGCAAGCTCGCAAACCGCCGCATGCCGCTTCCCCCGCACAGCAGACAAGTCTTCGCATGCGTGCTTTCACGGAGGCGACGCAGCCATTCCGCATCGCGGCTGCGGTCCGCCTGGTCGTGGATGTGTCGGTACAAACCATCCCAACGCAACCAAGATGCGACTTCCGCCGGGTTCGCTCGCGGACTCTTCAGAAACGATCCGGCACCTGGCCGCGACCAGAAGCCGAACAGAATCAGGTCGCGCTTGGCGCGGTCGAGCCGCTCGAACGACTTCTTCAAGTCCCACAAGCCTTCTTTGGCGAGTCGGCGCAGAAACGGATTCAACTCATTTTGGCGGACGCCTTTCATCACCGCGTTCGCTTCGGGAGTTAAGAAACGGTCACTGTCGGGCGTGGCGTTTCGATCTCCGATAACGAGCGCCTCGGAAATCGCGGTGACGCCACGGCTTCCCTTGCACATCGGGCAGCGGCCTTGCGGGTCAAGACGTGAAAAATGCGATGGCACGGGCACCATCGGCGCAATAACAGCAGTCTCCAAATTGAGGAGGCGATTTGAGGCCGTAGCACGGAGCCGCCCTCTTTGATCACGCAGCTCGACGTACCCCGCGCCGACGGCGAACGCATCGCGGAGTGCGCGCATGCGCACTTCGTCGCTATCGCCGCTCGGGACGAGGCGCTCTCCCGTTGCGCGTACCTGCCTCACGTCGAAGGCCTTCCCAACGGTATGACCTGCGGTCGTAATGAGGCGCAGGCCCTCCTTCGAGACGTGCGACGAAACCGCGTGAATGACGGATTGCGGTAATTCCGTTCCCCACACTTGCATGTCCGTAAGGAACGGCTGGATCGCAAGCCAACTATCTCGATCCTCTTTCCAGCCAGCAAGCAGTCTGGCAAAAACGTCGCCACTCGCAGTTCGCTGTACGTCGAGCAGCAGTTTAGGAATCTCCATATCCAAGCCCGCAACTTCCCAGTTGTCGCGACCGGACCAGAAATGTTCTGACACGACAACAATTGGCTCGGCTGGCGCCGTTGGCTCATCGTCTGATGCGAGCGTCGCTGGTGCGTCGCCGCTTATGAGCGTGCGCATCAGTGTGGTCGCGCGCGCCACTTGCTCGTTGAGAGTAAGCTTTCGTTTTGTGTTTGTGGGCTTGGCTGCCTGCGCCGGGCGGTTCCGCGTCGGGAGTTTGCCGGCAAGCGCTAGCCCGGTCGGCGTACGGGTGCGAGCCAACTGCTCCGGCAATCCGGCAAAAACGATCTTGCCGCCGTCGGGACCGCTCCCCGGACCAAAATCCAGTACCCAGTCCGCAGACCGAATGAGCCGGAGATCGTGCTCGACAATGACCACCGTATTACGACCGCCATCCAAAACACGCTCCAGCGCGATCGTGAGACGAGCGACATCCTGAGGGTGAAGTCCGACAGCCGGTTCGTCGAGAATAAAGAACATAGACTCGGTTGATACCGCGCCGAGACGCATCGCGAGGCGCAGGCGCTGGACCTCGCCGCCGCTTAATGTGTCGATTCTTCGGCCGAGAGCGACGTATCCAATTCCCAGGTCGCACATCGCAGCGATAAGACGTTGTGGAATACGGAATGTATCGGCGTAAGCGCCCAAGCGCTCGATAGGCGTCTGGAGAAGCTCCTGAACGTTGGTCCCTTCGATGCGGACGGACAGCACAGCATGTCCGTAACGCGAACCTCCACACGCCGGGCAGACCGACCAGAGATCGGCGTCCGCCACCTCACCAGCGCCTACGCAGACCGGACAACGGCCATGACCCGCATTGACGCCGAAATCACTCGCTGACAACCCGTCGCGTTTTGCAGCTGGCGACGTCCCAAAGGTCTTGCGAATGTCGTCGAAGACGTCAGTGAACGTCGCGACAAGACTTCTTCGGTTCGGCGGGGGCATCGCCTGATCGAGCGCAACAATCTTGCGAATCGAGCCTGTCCCATTAACGGAACGCCACCGGCCTGTTCGGAGAGCGAAGTCCGGGGCATCTCCGCCGACGGACTTCAGCAAAGCCGGGGCGAGCACGCCGCGAACAAAACTTGATTTCCCCGAACCGGACACGCCACTGATGCACGTCAACCGGCCAATCGGGATCTCACAATCGACATTCTCGATGTTGTGAATCGACGCACCCCGAATCGTAACCTTCGGTTGATTCGCGGGGACGGGTAATGATGTCCGCGGTGGGTCGTCGTTGGGGTCCTCGCGCTTGCGGCGGGGTCCCACGCATGTGATTTCACCTCCAGAGGCACCCGCACCGGGACCGACCTCGACGAACCAATCGGCCATGTCCCACAGACGCTCGCGGTGCTCATTGAGGATGATGGTGTGCTCGCCACGCAAGCGCCCCAGCGAGAGCGCCAACTCTGACAGATCGGATTCATGGAGCCCGCGAGCTGGTTCGTCGAGCAGAAGGCAGAGACCTTTTTCCCCCGCGTCGAGAACACGTGCCAAGCGGATTCTGCGACTCTCGCCTTCGCTGACATCGAGCATCCCGCGGTCACCGGTGAGGTACCCGAGACCCACTGAAACGATAGAGTGCGCGTGACGACGAATCGCCTCTATAAGCGAGTGCGTTTCGGATGGAACGGCCTTGGCAAGGTCCCCGCGCAGTGCCGCGAACGCCTCTACCTCGGAGAATGTCATTCCGAGTATCTCAGCAATGCCGTGACCGCCAACGCGTAGGGCGCGGGCTTGAAACAACCATCGGGTTGCGTCGCAGGATTCGCAGGGGCCGGACTCGACGTAGACGGCTAGTTGGTCCGCGATCTTCGTTCCGGCAGAGGACTTGTCCAAGATGATCTTCCGAAAGCCAGCGAACGGGCGCGCCGCGCCGAATTTCCGCCCGTTGCGCTCCCTGTCGAAGACAAGTTCATCTCCGCTTCCATTCAGTACGAGCGAGTGGGCCGAGTCGGGCAGCTTTGACCATGGCACGTCGGGAGAGAAGCCGCGCATTCCACGGAGGCCCTCAATGGTTTCGTGTTGAAGGTTCACGTACTTGTAGTTCTTCTCGGTCCAGATCGCGAACGCGCCGTCCCTCATCGAGCGACCAGGGTGCGGGACCAGTACGCTTTCGCGGAGGCGCCGTCCAATCCCTGTGCCGCCGCAGGCGCGGCAGGCACCGCTCTCCTCATGTTCAGGGGCGTTGAACGAGAGGAGGTGTACCGAGGGACGAGCGAAGACATCGGGGGTATCGGGATGTACCCAGTGTTTTTTTGAATCGAGCCGCGGACCAAACGGACCAGCGAGATAGGGATCCACTGACGCGGGAAGTGTTATGACGACAGAACCGTTGCCAGCGTCAAACGCCTGACGGAGAAGCTCTTGCAATTGTTTCGTCTGCGAGGATCCGATGACTTCGACTGTGCCGACGAGAGCTTCGATTGTGTGCGCAACGTTCGCGTTCAGACCCTTGAACTCAGACGCCTCGACTGCACGGCCCGTCTCGCGCAGGCGAGGGGGATCCGTTTCGCTGTAGACGATGATCCGCTCAATGCCGTGGGACGCAAGACGTTTGACGGCGGCGATGCCGTCCGTCCGTTGCCGCCGAATGGGGGCAGACCAAATCCCCGCGACGCCGCGGTAGTGCTTCAAGATCCAGGTAGCGTACGACTCGGGTGAGGGCGGCGGAACATAGTCCTTCGCCCGCTCGGAATACGGAGTCGACGCGAGGACGAAGAGGCGACGGAGAACGGATAGAAAGCCTGTCGCAGTGCCGACCGTGGTGCGCACACTGGGCCGAAAACCGTGCTGGCCTATGAGGATCGTCGGAGGGAGCGCGCCGACGAATGCTCTGACATCGTCACGCTCAAGCTCCTGCTGGGAAGTACCAAGGAATATCTGCATCCGTCGGCTCCCCTCGGCCGCCAGAGTATCGGACAACAAGGAACTCTTCCCCGAGCCGGAAACTCCGGTGACGACGGAGATTCGTTTGAGCGGAAACGTGACGTCGACGTTCTTAAGATTGTTGGCGTCGGCACCGATGACGTCGATGGATGGGGAGTTCAAAGAATGGGTCTTGCTCATTCGGTGGGCTCTTTGAGATGCAGAACGAGCAGCGAGCGCGACTCGAATTCGGTCGGAAATCTAGTGAATCGGACAGAGCACGCGCCGCGATAGTGAAGAGCGGTTCGGTTCGAGACGAGCACTGTATCTCCCGGGCGGGTGTGAAACGGTACAGAAACCTCTGTCGCTGCGCGGTGAATTGCGGTGATCGCCGATTCGAGTTTCGGGGATTGCTCGTTGAGCCGCCTGCTGGCCAAGCGAAGGCTCTGGGGGTGATAACGGATCGTGCCATTCTGAACGAGACGTCCCCGCCAGAGCTCAGGCGAGCGCTCGTGCGCCATCGCGGCTGCGGCTTCCGTCAGGAACGCAAACGCTTCCGAGTCTTCGAAGGTGCCGGACGCGAGACGTTTCAGCAGATGCGGCAAGAAGGCGACGCGTTGTTCCGCGTATGCAGGGACACCCGGATCTTCGTTCTCGCATTGCATCGCGGTGCCAACAGGCGGAACCGCCGACACATTGCCGTCGGTATGGAAGTCGCCCGCGCGAATCGTATGTGAAAGCTCATTTGTCCACGGCGACATGCGGAAGCGTTTGACAATGCGTCGATGTCCGTAGGCGTCGAATGCAGATCTGAGCGAGGTACTGACAATGAGCAGGGACCGCCCCTCGTCTGCATTGAGTCCACGCACCACGATGTACCCGCACTGACGGATCGTCGACGTCACCAAGTCGCAGAACGCGATCCATCTCTCGTCTGCGCGAAGTGGTCCGACAATATCAGCCGTCAGCGCCGCGATCTCCGCATCCTCGACGGATGCAAAAGCTTCGGCCACTGCGTCGATCTTGCGTTTGAGCGACGGATCGATTGTCGTATCAGGAAGAGACAGTCCTGTCATCATCTGCGACACGCATGCGGAAAATCAGTTTGTACCGATAGTGGTGTTCGAACATTGTCTGGACGTCAGGGTACATAAACTCCGCCCGGAGCGGGTCGTACGTTACCCACCCCGAACACCGAAGCGGCTGGACCGAAGGGATTAGGCCGGCAGATGATGCCGCCTCCATAATCTCAAGCGGCATGTGGTCGTAGACACGATGCCCGGCTGCCACCAATGATGTTTTCCACGCCTTCCACAAAGGGTTTTCCGAGTGACAGCCGAGCACGACATACGCGACGCCGCCAAACGCCAGAACTCTGCGCACACGCTTCATGAAATCGCGTACATCAGGTTCGAGGTACAGTACTTCGTGACTGGTAGTGAGGTCGACCGTGCCGGTGGGAATTCGATCCCACTCCGACACATCAAGGAGCGTCACCTTCGCGGTGGTACCATTCAGCCGTTGCGAAGCGGCCATACGAGCCGGACCGAGCGGCTCGATTCCGAACAACTCGGCGGGAGCAAATCTATGGCTCAGCGCATGGAGAAGACCACCAGCGTGACAGCCGACGTCGAGGATCACGCGCGGAGAGGAGTTGCAGTCCCGCTCGATGTGCCCGATCAACGAGGACCAGAACGCTTCGTTGACAATGGGCAGATCACTATCGAGCGCTGGATCGCCGAAGAACGTCTCGCGCTCGATGAGAATGTCTTTCATGGGCATCGCTGGGACGAACAACTGCGTGCCAGGATGTCTCCCGCGGTTGGGTCGATACCAAAATGGGTGATGAACATTTCGACGGATTCGCGGAATGCATTCTCAAGTGCCGCTTGGTCATCGGGGTCTCGCATCCCGAAATACGGGAAGTGGTGCAAGTACTCGCCGAAAACGACTTCGCAATCGCGCATGTAGGCACGCGTGTCAATGATGTGGGCGTGCCAGAATGCGTCAATGGGTCCGGTAGGACAGATTTTCCGGTCCGGGTAGCGGGCATTCAACGCCAGAAACCTGCGGTAGAGCGATTCGACCTCCTCACAGAATTCGGATGTCCAGTTGTGCTCTTCGATCATCTTTCGCTTCAGCATCGTGAAGTCGAGCTGGCCGACGCGGTCGAGCGCGTCGCGAAGGGGCGCGTCGGTTGAGATCATCGCCTGCGCAGCTTCGAATGAGACTGGATCGGCTTGGTTGATTGTGCCCATGCTGCGAACTAGCCTCCTGTGGCGAATCGTATATTTATACCACCTTCGGGCCGGGGTGTGGAATCCTCCTTAATGTTTTCAAATTCAAAAGCGTTCTCGGGCAGGAAGGTTTCGAAATGCGTCGGGAGAACTCGTATCGGGTATAATCCCCGCAATTGCAGGATCGCTTATTACAGCAAAGGAGGTCTAATGTCGGGATCAGGCGGCGGTGGCTGGGTAAGTGAACCCAATGACGACTGCGCTACATTGGCCCAATTTACAACTCTTAATTCACCAAATCAGACCGTTCTGAAGAAGTTGAAGAAGGGTGACTTGCTTGAGATCACCGTGCAGCAAGTCGGGAAGGCTGTGATTGTAGAGGCTCTACACAATGGGCAAATCGCAGGTGCGATCACTTCTTCGATCATTCAGCGACTGGCCGAATGCATGGAGAAGGGTTTTCACTACGTGGCCGAGGTCACTGAGGATGTGAAAGGAGGCGCGTGCAAAGTTCACATTCACAGGAAATGACCTCCCCGCTTGCTGTTGTGGGCGGCGTATACCGGGAGCGGTGCCGTCTCCCGAATGGTACTGACGAGACTTGGGGCAGCGGGGGACGGGCTGCGGCAGTGATTGCAGGGCTCGGATTAAAGGTGACTCTACACACGGCAGTGGACGTGCGAACTGCAAGTCTGCTCGCGAGCCTCGCGCACGCTTTTCATTTCGAGACGGTTGAGGTGAACGTCAAGAGGACGCGGCAGTTTCGATACGATCACGGGCTTTCATCACCCATTATCTGGCCTCCAGTCGATCCTTCCGAGATCTTGCACCTTGAAGTTGATGCGGAGAATGCTCTTGTGTTTGGGATGCTGGAGGCGACAGCCGACGTCCGTGCGAAACGCGTTGTATATGATCCACAGAATCCTCTCGCACCCGAGTCGTTCAAATTCGCATCAGGTTTGTCACCGCATATCGCCTATGTCCTCAATGGTTCGGAGGCTAGAAGACTAGTTGGCGTCGACGACCCCGTAGAAGGCGCTGGGAGAATCGCGAGCGAATTCGGTGTAGAGGTCGTTGTGGTCAAGCAAGGTCCGAGGGGTGCCCTCGTTTATGAGAACGGGCGTTATGAGCACATTCCAGCATACAAAACGGAATCGATTTGGCCCATAGGGTCAGGAGACGTCTTCGCTGCCGTATTTGCCGCCCGTTGGGCAGGCCAAAACTTGTCGGCTATCGAAGCTGCAATGCACGCCTCAAGAGCTGCTGCGCTTTATGTGAACAATCGGGTGTTACCTATATCGAGCGAAGAGATCGAGACAACTAGTGGGTTTCCATTCGCACCCCTCGTGATGACGGACAAAGCGCTTGCGGACCGTGAATACCACGTCTATCTGGCAGGGCCGTTCTTTAACATTGCGCAACGTTGGTTGGTCGAAGAATCGCGCCTAGCGCTGCAGGGTATGGGACTGAGGGTTTTCTCACCCTTGCACGACATTGGTCTGGGTAGCGGGCGCGACGTTGCTCCTCAAGACGTCGAGGGTCTCAAGCGCTGTCGAGCGATCTTAGCTTTGGTCGACGGACTGGACGCAGGGACGATATTTGAAGTGGGTTACGCCCGTTCATTGGAGAAACCAGTCGTTGCGCTCGCTGAATCGACGCCTGAAGAGCCACTCAAGATGATCACTGGAACTGGGTGCGACGTGGTTTCAGATTTTGTCACGGCACTCTATCGAGTGGCATGGGCAGCACGAGCGTGACTAAGCGTGCACTGCTCCTTTCTGGAGGAATGGATTCAACCGCGCTGGCCTGGGCGGTTCGACCAGAGCTCACGGTTACAATCGATTATGGGCAGCGTGCTGCGCCAGGAGAAATTCGCGCAGCTTCTGCGATTTGCGACACCTTAGGTCTTCGACAGAGAGTCGTCCAAGTTGACTGTCGGACCCTTGGTTCTGGGGACATGGCTGGAACAGAACCGAGCTTGGTCGCGCCAGTGAGCGAATGGTGGCCTTACCGCAATCAACTTCTCATTACGCTGGCCGCCGCTGCCGCACTTCAGGAGGGTATTGCGATCATCGTATTTGGTGCCGTGTCTGCCGATGGTTCTCACGCCGATGGGCGACTTGAGTTCTTTGAAGTTATGGGCCGTGCGCTTGGCTTGCAGGAAGGTGGATTGGAGCTTGAGGTGCCGGCAATTCACGAAACGACATCATCGCTCTGTCGACGAGTGGACATACCGTTCGAAATGTTGGCATGGAGCCATTCGTGCCACGTCTCGGAATACGCGTGTGGTCGGTGTAGAGGATGCAACAAGCATCGCGAAACTATGCGGGAGCTAGGATATGACGAGTACTGATGAAGGGCCGATCAGGCTAGATGGCTCCGTTTGGAAGAAAAGGTGTGCGCTACCTCTCGTGCACAAGATTCCGTTGGCTAAACCATCTCCAATACCAACATCGTTTTTGCTGGCTCTGGCGCACCGTCGTTCCGCGGAAAAGTTTAGTCCGATTCCGCTGAACGATCTCGCGACTTGGCTTTACTACTGTGCTTCAATTCAGTCAGTGCATGTCGGCGACCCAAACCGACAGAGGCGCTTTGTTGGATCTTTCGGCGCCTTGCACCCTGCGCACATTTTCCTGGGAAGCCCTGATGGCAGATGGTGTGCCTACGTCCCAGAGGACCACGCCTTGGGAGACGTGCTTGTGGATGCAGACGCGGCTTCTCAACTCCGAACCGAGTCAATGCAACTGTTTAGTTCTACGGAAGCTACTTTGGTCGCACTCATCAGTGATGGAGATCTCGTGGCGAACTATTACGAAAATGCTTCTGGACTCATCTTGCGCGATGCAGGAGTCTTGCTCGGACATGCGGCTCTCGTAGCGGCAGCTCTGGGACTTGCGTTCAGGATTCTCGGCTCCAGTGGCACACCGTCGCTGGAGCACGTTGTTCGCAACTTGCCATTCAGACCAGTGGCAAGTGGGCTAGCTTGGATCGGTGGAATAGGGCAACTCACATGAGATCCTATCTATCTTCTTTCGGCGATCCAAACACACGAGCCACGAGACGAGGGGTACGTCTCATCTCAGACCAAATGAGAGCATCAAGGTCTGAAGCAGGTGCATCGATTGCAGCAGCGAGGTCGAGGAATCGTCGCTCCATTTCAAAATAGTGCCCTGCCGCCCGATCGGTCATGGAGTAAAGATTCATTAGTTGACCGGCCCTAACAATGTGGATGTCGAGAATGGCAACCTCGTTCGAGCCAAGCCAGTTCCTGACGACCCACGAGGCTATTTTCGGCCCGATTCCTGGAAGACGCATCAGGTAGTCTCTCAATTCATGGGGTGATTCGCATGGTGCGGCTTGCTTACTGAGCGTGCGGAGAGCGGCAACGATGTAATTAGCCTTTTGAGACCAGAAACGGTAGGTGATTTTGCGGCCGGAGACGATTAATGGTTCACGAAGATGTTGTGACAAGACCTCAACATCTAGACAGGGAGTGGAGATCAGACACCTACCGCGGAGACGCTCGAAAGCTGCAAGGCCGACCTCAGCAGGGATGCCGTGACCACCCAGTAAGCAAGCAACAACCTCCTCCTCCAATGTTTCTCCGAGGCAGTGATTGGGAGAGTGGAAATTGCCCTCACGCATCCAATGTTGCGTCATCCAATATGCGGGAGTGAAAAGAACTTCGGGCCGTCCCCAAGAGACGTTTGGAAGCACGTGAGCTTCAGGACTGGGCACTTCGCGTTGCAGGACTCGTTCGCCCTTCAAATAGTAGAAGACCGGCATGCTTATCCTCCAGAAAGATAGTCTGCTAGCCATTCCGAAAGGGAATGCTGTTCTTGCGAAGAGAGCGATGCGATGCGGCGTCGGATTCGATCTGTGCGGCGTCGGAAGGTCTGGCGCTCCCGAAAGTCAATGCCGAGATAACGTGCGTCGTGTAGGCGTTTGGGAGGATCGTAATTGAACCAAAGCTTCTCCAATCGGACTCCGCTATGTGTTTTTGCCGCGAAGGTGCGCGTGTTCCATTCGCGGAGTTGTGCATCGTAGACTTGTGACGGATAACCAGAGAGGAGGACTCTGCAAGGCAAGCAGCGTAGCAATTCCAACAGACGATCATGATCGTGTCGGTCGTAGTCGTATCGGTACACGCGACTGCTTCGACGAGTACTTGGGAGATAAGGTGGGTCGCAATAGACGACCTCGTCTCCGTTGAACTGATGAGATCTCAGAAATTCCAAGGCGTCCGTTTCTATGAAAGAAGCCAACGAAGGAAAGTGGTGACGCCAGTACTCGATAACCGCAGGGTCTCGATCAATCGCAATCGTTGTAAGAGATGGCTTCTTATGTCGGAGAATCGCACCTCCACCAAGATGTGTCTCGATATATGTGGCGTGTTGGGGCAAGAGATTGATGATTTGTTGGTAGATCTTCCCTTTCCCGCCCGGATAGCGCATGAAGAATCATCGTCAGAAATGACGATGATGTCAAGAGCTCTCCGTGCTGCTACAGCGGAAAAGTTGAGGCCTTCGCTAATAGATTCAGGCGGGATAGCGGAGAAACGCTCTGCGGGAGGGTATTGCCAACAAGCTAGGATGGTTCCACGCGCCAGCATCCATGCGAGCATGTTCCGGTATGCGAATCTGGGCCACGGCACCCCACTAAATTGTGCCAACTTTTGTGCCCACCCAACAGACAGATAGGCACATTTGCGCACAGCCAGCCACATGCTAGAATCACGTCTAAGTTGTTTTGTTTCAGCAGGAACGTTGAAAACAGGACGGTTATTTTCGCTAGAACTCCTGCCTTGGGCGCAGGAGGCCCCCGGTTCAAATCCGGGCGCCCCGACCAAAAACATCTCGCGTGTTTTCATTAGCTTATTGAAATCGCCGTTCACCCCGAAGTCCATCTGTGGAATTCTGGCAGACAGGAGTTCTCAATTCACAAGTCGTTTGGTTTCCGACAGTTCTCCACATGACGAATTTTGCAAAAACACGGGAGGCAGGCGTGCTATTCAGAAACCATTGAACGGAGCAAGTTAAACGCAAGCGATGTGGCAAGTATGGGGAAAATTCAGGGGACCCTCTGCATCTCTGGTGTTCATCAATCTTCGAAAATCAAAATCCGGTGATCACGCCTGGGTCCACCGCGCGCTTCGCAGCGTCTCTCAATTTGCGCGCTTAATCGCCCAGAGAAAAGTAGGCAGGCGAAAGTAAAACAATCTAATGCGGTGAATCTGCGTCCGCCAAATGTGCAACCCCCCACCCTCATTCGGGGCACACACTGGTCCACGCGTCTAACCCTAGACAAGAAACCGCACTAACCTAACGACGGAGTCCGGATTTTTGATTTGGAATTTGGCCCTCTCGCCCATTTGATCGGTACGGCGATGGGGATCACTTGCGAGACCACAATATGATTCCCGCGAAAGCACCGCGCAGGGCTTCCTCCATTTTCAAATAAAGCGCTTTGACGCAAGGCAAATTCCAAGAACGACACTAAACAAATCTCCTCAACATTATTGCGGAGTGTCGACGCGACGGAATGCGGTAGTATGACAACACCTTCAGAGTTCGCAAACGCGAATGACAAGCCTGATCGAACTTCCGGGTGTTTCGATGAGATGGAAGGTCTTGATTAAGATTCTTCCAATCCTTCTGCTCGTTTTCACTCCATGCAAAAAATCATCCGCGCAAACCACGACCTCAGGCGGATTGACTGGCGTCGTAACCGATCCGAGCAGTGCGGTGGTTCCTGGTGCCAGTGTGGAGATCGATGAGAACGCCAAGGGCACGACCCAAGCAACGAAAACCGATCGAGAAGGCGTGTATCGATTTTCCTTTCTGGCGCCGGGGAGATACACATTGACGGTTGTGCGCGATGGCTTTCGAAAAGAGAGTCGACCTGTGACTGTTCCGTTAGGTCCGCCAGTTACAGTAAACGTCGCGCTCGAAATCGCGAAAGAAAACAGCACTGTGAAGGTGACGGGAGAGGCTCCGCTCATCCAGGCAGAAAATGGCGACGTCTCCACGACGATGAATCAGAAGCAAATTAGCGAAGTCCCAAATCCAGGGAACGATCTCACTTATATCGCAGAGACCGCTCCCGGCGTGGTGATGAACACCGACATCCAGGGCGGCGCCAACTTTTCGATTCTCGGGATGCCGGGCACTTCTTATCTTTATACGATGGACGGGATGAACGACAACGACAACTCCATTAACCTTAGTTTGGTCGGTTCTCTCAACCTTCTCCTCGGCCAGAACCAAATTCAAGAAGCGACCGTTGTAAGTACAGGCTACACCGGCCAATTCGGGGGCTCCGCAGGTGGAAACGTAAACTACATCACCAAGTCCGGAAGCAACGAGTTTCATGGCAACGCGCAGTACTATTGGAATGGCCGGGTTTTTAATGCAAACGACTGGTTCAACAACGCATTTGGGGCGGCGCGCCCTTTCGACATCGCCAATCAGTGGGCAGGTTCCCTGGGCGGCCCGATCAGAAAGTACAAGCTCTTCTTCTTTTTCGATACCGAGGGTCTGAAAGTTCTAATTCCCCCGCTTTCTGAAGTGGTGATCCCGAGCCCTGAGTTTGAAGCGGCGACCCTCACAAATATCGATGCGAGGTTTGGTTCTTCCTCCGCTTCAGACGTATTTTACAGAAAGATTTTTGCTCTCTACAATGCCGCACCGGGAGCAAGTTCTGCTTCTCCAGGCAGTTTCAATTCCAATGACCCCACCGGCTGCACTGGGTTTACAGGGCTGGGCACAGACCCACGGACGAACATGCCCGTGCCCTGCGCTTTGCATTTCGTCTCGAATCGCGGGCGTCCCAGTAAAGATGCGCTCGTATCTGGCCGCCTGGACTGGAACGCGAGTAATAGCGATCGTGCCTTCCTTCGATTACAGTACGATCACGGGCGGAGCGCCATCAATACTGATCCTATTAACGCGGCGTTTGACGCGGATTTCAATGAGCCCTGGTGGCAAGCCCAGGTTATCGAGACCCATACGTTTGGTTCCTCGGGCGCAAGCCAATTCCTGGTAGCAGCTTCCTATTTTGCCCCGATCTTCGAGGTGAAGAATCCCTCCCAGGCACTTTCGGCGTTTCCGACGGTCCTGAATTTCAATGTGCCGGGTACGTTCACAAATCTCGGAGGAGGGGACAATATCACTCTGTTTGGTTTTGGTAGATACAACACGCAGTATCAAATTTCCGAAGACATCGTGAAGACGCGGGGCAATCACAAGTTTGGATTCGGTGCAATCTTTGGGAAAACACATTGGAGCGAGCTACCCCGCAGATCGAGCACAATTGGAGTTTTGAGCCCACAGTCGCTCGACGCCTTTTATCAAGGTGGCATAGACCCAGCCACGCCCAATACTGATTTTACGCAACTGGCCCAATCGTTCACGTCGGAGGCGTCCCTGCCGATCTCTTTCCTAAACTTCGGGATTTACGGTCAGGACGAATGGCATGCACGTTCTAACTTGACGCTAACCCTTGCTCTTCGCGCGGAACACTATTCCAATCCAGCATGTCGAACCCACTGTTTTGCGCGACTCCCTGGTCCGTTTGAGTCTCTCAGCCACGACCCCGAGCAGCCTTACAACCAGGCGATCCTGATCAATCAAAAACACGCTCTCGAGAACACCGACAGCATCCTCTGGTCTCCGCGATTCAGCTTTGCCTGGCAACCTCTGGGCGTATCGCATAACGCGGTCATCCGCGGTGGTGTTGGCGTCTTCTATGATCCTTTGCCAGGCCGTCTCCTGGATTCGTTCTCCGGGAATCCTCCGCTTTTCAATTCATATACGCCCTCCAAAGACAGCCTCACTCCGAATGAAACGACCAGCCTCTTTAAGGATGCGGCCGCATCGAATGCGGCATTTCTCAATGGGTTTGCCGGCGGCCAGACCCTCGCTCAGGTCCAGGCGATAGCTCCCAATTTCTCCCCACCTGCAATCGCAGTCCCGGCGAGAACAACACATTCGCCTCAGTTTCAAAGATGGAGTTTGGAATTTCAGCAGTCGTTTGGCACCGCCACATCGGTTGGCATCGGCTACTATGGCCATCATGGCATTCGCGAGTTGGCGCAAAACCCAAATGCAAATGCATACGGCTTCGGCTCACTGCCTGCCGGGCAGTGCACTAGCCCACCAGTTCCCCCTTGTAGCGACCCCCGATTCTCAGGGGTTACGGAGGTCAATACAAGTGCCGTATCCAACTACAACGGCATGGTCATTTCGTTCAAGCATCAATTTTCAGGTTGGACGCAAGGCATGTTCCAGGCGAACTACACTTATGGCCATGCGCTCGACGAAATTTCAAATGGTGGCATCATCCTCTTTACAGGGGTTACTATCCTGTCTGCACAGAATCCGAGTAATCTCCGTGGCAACTACGGCCCGGCCGACTATGACGTACGGCACTCCTTCAACGCGAATTACGTGTGGGAGGTCCCGGTGAAGGCGGTCCTGCGCGGGCACGGGTCAGATTATCTTGTGAAGGGATGGCAGGTGTCAGGAACGATCTTTGCCCGCACTGGATTTCCCTACACCGTCATTGACCCGCTGGAATCGGGCAATTTAGCGCCTCAAAATTATTTCGGAACGATCTACGCCGTACCGGTCGGTGCTCTTAATTCAGGGACGTCCTGCGGGAAGGGCGCGGCCATCCCACTTGCTCCGAATCCTTGCCAGCCGCCGCAAACTTTGGCGAACGGGAATTTCAACCCGGACACGCATTTCGTGCAGGCGGGTTGCGAAACAGGATTCAACGTTGGAAATCTGCCTGGATCTTCAAGTTTCTGTGGCGGTCCCGCTGTGTCTTTCGCCCAGGGACGCAATCGCTTTCGCGGACCAAACTACTTCAACACCGACTTCGCCATCATGAAGAGCACCAGGATTCCGGGCTGGGAGAAGGGAGTACTCGGAATCGGTTTCCAATTCTTCAACCTTTTCAACCACCCGAACTTTGGCATACCGGATCCAGGTATTTCAGATCCAGGATTTGGACGAATTTTCTACCTGGCTCAGCCCCCCACCGGCGTCTTGGGGAGTGGCTTTGGAGGCGACGTTGCTCCAAGGATGATTCAATTGAAAGCCCAACTCCAGTTCTGAACCGCGACGGCAATCCTTCATGCGCAGTGATCGCACAGATGCTCGCGTCCATTCTGCTTTCAGAAATTTTCCATCATCCACATGTTGCCATTTGTGGTCCAGCCATGAAATGCCAAGTGGCGCCCATCGGGAGACGGATGTGCTTCTGTTTCCGCCGAACCTCCGGTATCCTCCCACAGGGCATGCGCATTGCCCTGAAGATCCACACGCAAGAGTTCTTTTCCGTTCCGGACGCCGGCCGTAACAAACAAGCCCTTTCCGTCGGCGGCCCAATTTAAGGACTCCAGATTACTCCAACCCTTTACCTGGACCTCCTGCAGCACTTGCCCGCCTAAAGAGAGAATGTAGATCGGGCCTGCCAGGGTTCGAGTTGCGGCAACACGGGTGCCATCCGGAGACAGATCCAAAGACCAATTATTGTCATTCGCAACCAGAGCAAACCTAAACAGCTCAACACCGCGTCCTTTTAGGGGATCGAAAGAAGTGACAATCAATTGCTTGCCATCGTCGGTTGGCTCACCGATTACGCACAGATCGGAGGGAGACCTCGCACAACTCAACAAGCTGAACGTGTGGGCGATGAATAATCGCTGCGATGGTCCGCCCGTGATGGAGACCAGCATGACTGGTTCCGGTGCGCTTGTTGGCGTCGCTCCATTTTCTCCGAGTCCAAGATAGACAATATTCTTGCCGTCCGGAGTCACACGAGGGTCTCGGCCGTAACCTTCGGTCACGACGGCTTCTGCAATGTCCTGGTCCTGGGATTGTTTATAAATCCCAAAATGACCGGATCGATTGGAAACGAAAATGATGGCCTTGCTGTCAGGTGTCCATCCGACGGCACCTTCCGAGCTCTCACTCAAAGGAAAATGCCTTGGCCTGAGAATGTGCGTTCCGCCCTCGGCCAAATCAGCCAAGAACGAAGTTTGTTTTCCGGACGATTTCAGGAAAGCGAGCTTCTTGCCGTCCGACGTTTCGCTCATGCCACTCATGCAGAACCCAGCCCAATTCGTGAGTCGTCTAGGTTTTTCGACGGCTTCGCCCGCGCGCACATCGAGCCGCATTTCCCAGAAGTTGCAAGCGCTGCCAAAAAAAGACTCCGGCTCCTCCCGCGAATAGAGGAGTCGTCCATCGGTCAACCAAATAACATCAACTACCTTCTTCATGTCCCCCGGGCCAAATAGGGTGGTGGGAGGCCCGTTCATCAGATTGCGGTTCAGAAGAGTGTCCCCGGACTGGTCGGTCTTGACGTAAAGGACTCGTTTTCCATCCGGCGACCAATTGAGCCCACCAATGGAGCTCTCCTCATCAGTGTCGAAAAGCTTTCGCGTCTGCTCACCACCCGACCCCATCAGCCAGATTTCACGTTCGCCCAGCTTGCCCTTGTTTGTTCCAAAAGAGATTAAAGAGCCGTCAGGGGAAACGGACCAGGCAACCGCATTGTCGCGAAGCTTGTGCGGCGGTCCACCCAGGACAGAGACCAGCCAGATACTGCTGGTCTGCGATGACCAAGCATTCTGGTTTTCGCCCGCCGGATGGGCGTTAGCAACAAACCGGGTGCTATCGGGAAACCACCTCCCGGCAACCTCCCAGTCCACTTCCTGGCCATTAAGGGCATTCGGCTGAGGGACGATGCGTGTCTCACCTGTCGCGACGAGTTGGATGCGGATCCCCTTCGCGTCACTGTATGCCAGGTACTTGCCATCGGGAGAAATTGCCCCGGTCAGGACACGATTCTCAAACGAATTGTTTGTAAGCTGCCGCAACTTCAGCTCAGGGGGAGATTGCACGGAACGCGGACGGACTCTGCCAAACCAAAAAATTGCGCTTGCGATCGATACTGCGGCGACGACTCCCCCTGCCATCACCCACTTAGGGGCGCGACGCTTTGGCTGCAACGCCCGGTCCAGCGCCTCTAGGTCCGTGCGCAGTTCCAGCGCGGACTGATAGCGCGCTTCGCGATCTTTCTCGAGCGCCCTGTCGATGATTTTTTCGAGCTTCGCAGGAAGATCAGGATTGAGGTCCCGCGCTGGAGTAGGCACCTGCGCGAGGATGGCTTCCTGAAGCTTAGGCCCGGTGGCGCCAGCGAAAGCGCGTTTCCCCGTCGCCATTTCATAGAGCACTAAACCAAAGGAAAACAGATCCGTCCGAGCGTCCAACTTCTCACCGCGGGCCTGCTCCGGTGACATGTAACCTGCCGTCCCCATCGTCGCTCCGGTTCGACTGAGGAACCGATCGGAAGTTGTGAGTGGTGCAGGTTCGAGAGATATTCCATGATGGCCGTCGTCGGGCTGCCCCCCCCAGCTACCTTCGGCGTCCGTCGCAACCGGAACAAGTTTGGCGAGACCAAAATCCAAGATTTTGGCTTGCCCCTGCTTCGTAATGAAAATATTTGACGGCTTAATGTCTCTATGAACGATGCCCTGGCGATGCGCCGCGTCCAGCGCCTCGCTAATTTGAATGGTCAGGTCGAGCAATTTCTCGATTTCCAAATGGGATTTCACCGGCGCTGATCGAGAGATAACCTCCCGCAGCGTCTCACCTTCCAATAGTTCCATTACGATGAATGGATTTTGTTCATGTTCTTCGACTTCATGAACGATGCAAATGTTGGGATGACTCAGTGCCGATGCCGCACGCGCTTCGCGCTCAAACCGATGGAGTGCGGCAGGATCGCCCACCAGTTCTTCAGGCAAGAACTTCAGGGCCACTTGGCGACCTAGCTTCAGATCTTCGGCCTTGTACACCACACCCATCCCTCCGCCGCCGATGGCTTCCAGCACTCGGTAATGGGACACCTTTTTCCCGATTAGGTTTCGATCGGAGGGAGTATGTGCTTCTGGCCCGGCCTCGACATTTGCGGGCTCTGCGGACTGTCGAGGCCTCTCCACCCATTCCACCCTGCCTTTCCAGCGATAGCCCCGCCGGGCAAGAGTTTCGATGTAACGGGGTTCCTCGGCGGAATCGCCTAGGATCTGCCGCAACCTGTTTATGGCTGCGCTGATGCTGTGCTCGAATTCGACAATGGTGCCGTTCGGCCAGAGTGCCGCTTGAATCTCCTCCCGCGTCACGAGGTCCCCGGAGTGTTCGAGTAACATGGAGAGGATTCGGAATGGCTGCTCGGCAAGACCGATTGGCTTGTCTCCCTCGCGGCAGAGTTCCCCTGCACGAAGGTCAAGCTCGAAGCCTTCGAAAAGGGCTACTCGGCGTGAACTCTCAACTCTTCCCAAAAACCACCTCAGGATTTCCAGCATTCTACCATGCCGCCAAACCCCTCAACGCGCGTACCGGAGCAGTTAACGGCTGCTTGATTTCTGAATAATGTATAGCTCTGTCAAATCTTCGGCTTTTGTAAGTCTCTGGTGATAAACCAGATCTGCCTGTGACCTTGGAATGACCTCGTTTTGACCCTCCTTGCATTGCGGGAGATTCCCAGTCTACGCAAACTGGCCGCCAGACATAGCGGGGAGCAACTCGAAGCGCTCATTTGAGGTAACAAGAGGCAAACGGCACCCAGACGGGACCGTGATCGCGCCGATGAGCAACGAGCGCAACCCTGGAGGAACGCCATGAGAAAATTACTCTCAGTACCAATTTTTCTTTGCGGACTGTGTTTTCTCACTGGCTGCGGAAGCACGGGGAATTCTGCCCCACCGCCGCCCGCAGTCGCAACGCACTTCTCCGTGACCGGCACAACACCCCAGGTCATCGGCACGTCCTTCAACATCACCGTGTCGGCCTTGGACGCCTCGAACAATGTGGTCACCGCGTATGCCGGAATGGTGCATTTCTCGAGCTCCGACCCACTGGCCGTGCTGCCGAACGATTCCCCACTGGCCAATGGTACCGGCACGTTTCCTGTAACACTGAAAACCGCGCCTGCCGCAACTGTCACGGTGACTGACACCACCAAAGGTTCGATCAGCGGCACCTCGAATTCGATTCAAGTCAGCGCGCCCGCAGCTGCGCGCTTCTCCGTTTCCACGGTTTCCTCTGCCAGTTCTGGCACACCGTTCAACTTCACTGTGACTGCGCTCGATGCTTCAAATAATACTGTCGCCACTTACGCTGGAACGGTGCACTTCACGAGCACCGACGGCCAGGCAGTGCTGCCTGCCAACGCAACGCTAACAAGCGGGACGGGGACCTTCTCAGCCACACTGAAGACCGTCGGCAGCCAAACGATTAAGGCGAACGACACGGTTACGGTTTCTATCACCGGCAGCTCGAACAGTATCTCTGTCAGTCCGACTGCGAGAGCTACACACTTCTCGGTTACGGCTCCAGCTTCCGTCACTGCCGGGACCGCCTTCAATTTCACCGTGACGGCGCTCGACGCTTCGAACAATACGGTAATCACTTACGCTGGTACGATTCACTTCACGAGCACCGACGGCCAGGCGGCGCTTCCAGCCAACTCGACGCTGACAAACGGGACCGCGACCTTCTCTGCCACACCCAAAACGATTGGCGCCCAGACCATCACCGCGACCGACACAGCCACGGGTTCGATCATCGGGACCTCGAACACCATTAACGTCTCCGCGCCGGGCACCCTCACGACAACTTCTGGCGCGCCGCCGAATGGGACTGTCGGCCAAACCTATGGAGGAACGTTCAGCATCTTAGAAAATCACTGTTTGGCGACTTTTTCAGGGTGGCGCCTGGACGCGACAGGAGGTACAAGCGGCTACCATTGGAGTTGGTTGGCCGCGCCGGGGTCATCACTGCCTCCGGGCTTGGCGGTCGGGGTTGAGACCTATACCTGTGGTGGCAGCACTCGGTGCTGCGTGACAGTATCGTCGCCCCCTCTTATCCACGGAACGCCCACCGCGGCTGGAACCTACCACGTGATTGTGACGGTAACTGATTCAGGATCACCGGCAGCGCAGGCGAGCGCCAACTACACTATTGTTATCAGCAATCCCTCATCTGCCGGTGCGAGCAAGGTAGCTGCGCACTCGTCTCCGGAGCAGCACGTTCGATACAAGGCCATCGACGTGGGCACACTCGGCGGGCCTAACAGTAATACCGCCCTACCATTCTTCGACGGTCTCGTGGTGCCGTCTCTCAGCCAAACAGGTATATTCGCCGGGCAAGCGGAGACTTCAACTCCCGACCCATTCGCGCCAAACTGCATCAATCCCGACTGCTTTGTTACAAATGCGATCAAAACGAAGGGCGATGTTACAACCGATCTTGGTGCCTTGCCTGGGCCAGCGGGTTTGAGCTCGGCAACGACATGGATCGGCGGAAACGGGCTCATCGCTGGTATCTCGTTAAACGGAGTCATTGATCCGTTCACGAGCACGCCAGCGACGCACGGAGTGGTCTGGAAGCACGATAAAATCACCGACCTGGGAGTCTTAGAAGGCGGTTACGAAAGTGTAGCCATCGCGATCAACAGTTCTGGAGACGTCGCGGGATTTGCAAACAATGCCATCCCAGATCTCAATTCCTTGGCTGGCTTGGGATCACAAACACGTGCAGTCGTGTGGCGGAAGGGCGTGATTCACGATTTGGGCACTCTCGGTGGGACCGATGCCGTGGCGCTCTACGTGAACGACCTCGCGCAAATCGTGGGGGAGTCCTACATGGCCAGCTCTGTTCCACCACCAAGTCTCTCCTGTGGTGATTCACCTTTAACCCAGCACGGGTTCTTCTGGGAGAATGGGAAAATGACGGATCTTGACACGCTCGGGGGAAGCTGCACATTTGCCTACGCTCTCAACAATCGAGGGCAGGTCGTTGGGCAATCCACGCTTGCGGGGGATAATACGTCGCATCCCTTCCTCTGGCAGAAGGGAACGATGAAAGATCTCGGAGCGTTGGGCGGCAATTATGGTTACGCCGGCTGGCTGAACGACGCCGGCGAAGTCGTTGGCGCCGCCTCGAATCAAGGGGAACAAGCACTGCTCGCTTTTCTCTGGAAAAATGGGGCGATGTCAAACCTTGCAACTCTGAACGGGGATTCGTGCAGCGTCGCGGATGCCATCAATTCCAACGGACAAGTGGTCGGCGGTTCGGGAGTCCTTGCACCGTTTTTTCCTGCGTGTACCGATGCGGTTGAACACGCGGTCCTTTGGGAAAACGGTCAAGCTCTCGATCTGAATTTGCTGGTGACCTCCGCATCCGACCTCACTCTGAACGAAGCGACTTCCCTTAACGATGCTGGCGAGATCAGCGGTTTCGGAACCCTTGGCAATGGTGATACGCGTGCGTTCGTGTTGATCCCATGCGACCCGAATCACCCGAACGTTGACGGGTGTGATTACGAACCCGTTGAAGCGGTCCCTGGTCTTCAAGTTCGGCCAGCGCAAGTAACGCAGGCGTCCGGAGCGAGCCCAGCCGAGTTGTCTCTTCCCAAAATGCTGACTCGGTTCCGGTCCTTACCGGGGGGCCGCAATCTCCGCTCCCCAGCACCGACAGCTATGTTGAACGATGGTGGCGAGTTGGATGCTCTCAATTCAGCCTCGGCGGCCAACATCGAACCGGCCCCAACAAATCTGACGTCGTTTGCATTCAAAAGAGGGCTCTATGACGCTGTCGAACTCAGTTGGACAGATCATTCGATCGACGCTGATAGCTACCACATCGAGCGTTGTACCGGATCAAGTTGCACAAACTTCAGCGAGATTGCAGTTACCGGCGGGAGTGCCACGCGCTACATCGATGCCATGTGGCCTATGCACCTGACATTTCGATACCGCGTCCGCGCCCACGGCCCGAGCGGATATTCAGGCTATTCCAACATCAGGACCCAGACAACGCCGTAGAGATAACGTCGGCTGGAATCGTGGCCGCGAATAAAGAATGTGGTCTTGAGGAGGCGTCATGAAAATGGGAATTACCGACAAGACATACAAAACACCACCCACGTACACGGCCTCTTCTTCGTTATGGTGAAAATTCGAGGGACTCTATGCATGCGGAGGCACATGTGCGTACATCTTGCCACCACCAAATATTTTTCTAACTCATTTGTTTTCAAAAACAAGATTGAAAAGGAAGGACTTCCAAGCGACGGCCCGGCTGGCTTGGGCGCAGGAGGTCCCGAGTTCAACTCTCGGCGCCCCGACCAATTTGCCTTTTTTTGCTTCCTATCGCTTGGCGATGCTTGCTTTGTGGTTGTTGCCCCATTGAATTTCTCGCAGCCGGGAGGTCTGGATTCGCGAGTTGTTTGATTCCAAAGAGTTCGACGCATGACAAATTTGCAAAAATACGCGGAGGCAGGAGTGCTATTCAGAAATCATTGAACGGACGCAAGTTAATCGCCCGCGATCTGGCAGATATGGGGAAAAGTCAGGGGACGCGGCGGA
>Ga0210407_10000225_pt1 | contig 70707 bp, 51 predicted proteins | sample IncBWC27MmetaG_FD_150860 | JGI IMG/M metagenome (GOLD analysis project Ga0210407, IMG submission 150860) | Forest soil microbial communities from Barre Woods Harvard Forest LTER site, Petersham, Massachusetts, United States - Inc-BW-C-27-M | ecosystem: Environmental > Terrestrial > Soil >...
TTCGCCTGCGACGATCGCGGCGGAGATTGAGGGCCTGGTGTGCGCTTCGGACATTGCACGGAAGAATGGTGCGACCGAGGATGCTGATCGTTATATGAAGACTGCGGACGATTGGGCGGCGCACATCGAGACGTGGATGGTGACGACGACGGGTCATTTGGGCAAGGGCGCGGGAGAGCCGGGCTACTACGTCCGGATAAATAACAACACCGATCCGAACGACGGATTCAAGCTGGACACGCGGAATGGGGGCGGGGTTTGGGACGAGCGCGACGTGGTGGACGCGGGATTCCTGGAATTTGTGCGGCTGGGGATTCGGCCGGCAAGCGATCCGATTATCCGGCATTCGGTGGAGATTGTGGACGGGGCAATTCGCGTGGAGACGCCGAATGGGCCGTCGTTTTACCGGTACAGCCACGATGGGTATGGCGAAACTTATTTTGGAGGGCCGTGGCAAGGGGAAGGCATCGGGCGAATCTGGCCGATTTTTACGGGCGAGCGCGGGGAGTATGAAATTGCTGCGGGACACGACCCGACACCGTATTTGACGGCGATGCTGCGGTTCGCGAATCAGGGCGGAATGATTCCGGAACAGATTTGGGAGCAGGCGGAGCCGACGCGGGCGGGATTTGTGTTTGGGCAGGGAACGGGCAGTGCAACGCCGCTGGCCTGGAGTATGGCGCAATTCCTGCGGCTAGTGGTGTGCGCGGAAGAAAAGCGCATCGTAGAAACGCCGAGTATTGTGGCGGAACATTTCTTGAAGAATCGGAAGTAGGCAGGGTTGTGCCAGCCGGGAAACTGCCCTTGATCCTTGGAGATTACCGGGTCCATTACGCGCGTGTTGCAGGAAGCGGGCGCGTTGGTTAAATTTGTAAAGCCAGCGCCCGGGTGGCGGAATGGCAGACGCTGAGGACTTAAAATCCTCCGGGGATTTTTCCTCATGTGGGTTCGACTCCCACCCCGGGCACCATTCTTTCCGGTTGACCCCTCTCACCTGCAAATCCGATTCCTATTGCCCTCGTCGGGAACCCAGGCACTCCTCTCCGTAGGTATCTCGCGGACCTTAAGTGTAAATCTTAGGACACATTGTTTGTTTGTGAACACAATGGCGCGCTGGAAATTCGCAAAGATGTGGTGAAATCGCAGGGCAGCTAAATTGGAACTCTTCCTGCAAGGCATTTCCTGGAACTGGCGTTCCATAGGCGGCAACTCGAAGGGGAAGTATGGTCACGGTCGGGAAGAGGCAGTGGTGGGCAGGCGGATTCGTCGCGGCCGGAATCATACTGATGGGCGGCGTGGTGATTTGGCAAGCGTCGCGGGCCCTGAAGGCTTCGAAACAGGAGATCCGGGCCGAACGTGAGATCGGGTTTGTTCTACAGCCGTTCTTACCCCACACAAATATCAATTTTGAAACGGTACGCTCTCCGGAAGTGTTCGCGCAGGTCGAGCATTTTCAAGATTGTTTGTACGTTGCCGGCCCGGCAGGCCTTTTGCAATATGACTTGCATGGCAATTTTCTGCGCGAGTTCCCAGCCGGGCACGATCTGCCTGGCTCGCCTTTGGTGGCAATGGCGGTTGGTCAACTGGCGGGGGCAACTCAACCAGAATTGATCCTGGCGACCGCGGACCAGGGCATTCTGCTGTTTGACGGACAGAAATTCCGACAGATTTATGCGGAGAGCGCCGATGCACGCGCGGTGACCACCATCCTTCCCGTTTCCAGCGGGCACCTGCTTATCGGCACAAAAAAGCGTGGCGTGCTTGTTTATGACGGGAAGTCGATCGAGGAATTGCATCCCACGCTCAACCATCTGTATGTCCAGGCGCTCGCGGGTTCCGAGGTGGACTTGTGGGTGGGAACTCTCGATCAGGGCGTCAAGCACTGGCACTCAGGAACGACGGAAACGTTCGCGGAAGAGCAAGGATTGCCGGATCGACAGGTGCAGGCCATCGCATTGGAAGGCGACAAGGCCTATGTCGGAACACCGGTCGGAGCGGCAGAATTTGACGGTGGGCGCTTTTCGCGCGTGTTGGCGAGCGGCGTTCTGGTGACCTGCCTGCATGTTCAAGATGAAGAGTTGTGGATTGGTTCGGAGGATCAAGGCGTCCTTCGCGTGCCGCTTGCAGCGAATCACCGGCGATTGGGGCGCGAGGGCGGGCCCGGCATGGGGCTGGAAGAGGTGCGGCAGATTCGAGGGACAGAAGAGGGCGTCCTTGCTCTGACTCGCAATGGCATTTTTGAAGTGAAGCGGAATGGCTTTGGGTGGCAGGAAGTGCTGAAGGCCCGCCCCGCTGTTTTGACTGACCGGAACATTTCAGCGCTTGCCCGCGACAAGAATGGACAGTTGTGGGTCGGCTATTTCGACCACGGCCTTGACGTTCTGCCGGACGGGCCCGCGCGCCCGCTGCACATTGAGAATGACCACATTTTTTGCGTGAACCGGATTTCACCTGATGCCAAAGGCGGCACCGTGGAGGTGGCCACCGCGAACGGCCTGGTGCGTTTCGGAACGAGCGGGAAACCCGAACAGGTCTTGGGTAAAGCGGACGGCTTGATCGCAGAGCATGTGACCGACGTGGTTTCTTATCATGGCGGATTGGCAATCGCCACGCCGGCGGGAATTACGTTCTTTGATGGTGATGGCGCGCGCAGCATATACAGCTTTCATGGGCTGGTTAACAACCATGTGTATGCGCTGGCGGCGTCGGACGACGACCTGATGGTGGGGACGCTGGGCGGACTTTCCTCGGTGCAAAAGGGATTTGTGAAGGCGAATTTCACCGCCGGAAATTCAGGGCTGAAACAGAACTGGATCACCGCCGTCGCCCGGGTCGGCGACGAATGGATGATCGGAACGTATGGAAGCGGCGTGATGGGGCTGGACAGTTCGGGAAGATTCCACGCTTATCAAACCGCAACCGCGGCAGTCGAGATTAATCCGTGCGCGATGCTGGTGACGAAGGATCACGTGTTCGCGGGAACTCTCGGCAACGGGCTCTACGTTTACGATCGGCAAAAGCAGCGGTGGAGCGTCGTTACCGAGGGCTTGCCTTCCACGAATGTGACCGCGGTGGCCGAAGGCAACGGGTACATCTATATAGGTACGGACAATGGCATGGTGCGTGTTGAGGAGACCAAGATTCAACCATGAATCGAAAATTGAGCATTTTGTTGCTTTTGCTGCTGGCGCCCGCGGCCGCATTCCCGGACGGGGGAGTATTACTGCCGCGTGATAAAGCGCAACCGGATCCGGCGATCCTTTCGTTGGAGGAAATGGAGATTACGGTCGAGATCGATAACGGCGACGCGCGTGTTTTCGTGAAGCAGATCTTCGCCAATCACACGGGGCGGATTGAGGAAGGGAACTACATTTTTGCACTGCCCAGTCGCGCCACGGTTTCGGACTTTGCCGTTTGGGACGGGCCGGTGCGCATTCCCGCGGTGATTCTGGAACGCAAACGGGCGGGTGAGATTTACAACGAGCTGAAGCAACAATCGATTGATCCGGGGCTGCTGCAGATGGGGGAACGCGGCGCTGAGGAAGCGAAGCGCAGCGCCATATTCAGCGCGCGAATCGTTCCCATTCCCGCATATGGCACGAAGCGCCTGGAGTTCGAATACCACGAATCGATTCCCGTGGAAAATCTCAAATCCTATTTTGCGATTCCCTTGCGGCCGGACGCCTACCAGGCCCAGATTGCCCGCCATCTGAAGATCAACTTTGAACTGCGATCGGCCCATGGGCTGGGCAATTTTCAGGCGCCGGCGAAGATTTACCCGCTGCGCATCGCCGAGAACACGCCGCACGTCGTGCGCGCAACCTTCGAAGGCGAGAACGTCAACCTTGCTGAAGACTTCGTTGCCAATTTCAATATCGACAAAGCGGGAGAGGACACGCTTGCGGTAATCACGCACAGAAATCCGGTCAGCGCACAGCCATCGCCGACCGAGACTGCTCCGATTCGGAGCACCAACGAGCCGGGATTCTTCGCTGTGGATGCCTTGCTCGGTAATGGGGCGAGCGTCAGTGGGGCGAAGGAGAACTTTTCCGCGGGCGGCGCACCGGCAAAAACCGTGTTGATTCTTTTCGATACATCGCTATCCATGCAGTGGGAAAAGCTCGAACGGAGCTATCAGGCGCTGGAAACGCTGCTGCGTGCCCTGAAACCGGAAGACAAATTCAATCTGATTCTGTTCAACAGCCAGATTCAGGCGTTTCAACCGGCCGCGGTTGCAGCCGACAGCAACAACGTGCAGCGCGCGCTGGACTTCGTGCGAGCCAGTCGATTGCGGGGTGGCACTAACATTCAGGAGGCGCTTCAGGAAGCTTTGCGCGAGTCCAATGCGTCCGGTGGAAACTCTTATTTGGTGCTGTTGAGCGACGGCGGAGCCACCGAGGGGCAGATTCGAAATGCAAAGCTGGCTGCGTCTTATGAGAACGAATGGAAGGGCTTGCCGGTGACGAACCGCCCCAAGACGTACATTTTTGCCGTCGGCGACGATGCGAATTTGCCGCTGTTCAAGCTGCTGGCCCGCAATGACGGCATCCTCGAGAATGTGCTGTCTACGGAGCCGCTCGAGTTCAAACTGACTTCTTTTCTTTCCAAGATCGGGCGGAGTCCGGTCGGCCAGTTGGGATTGACGGTTTCGCCGGAGTCCGCGGTGGATGCCGTCTATCCCTTGCAGGATGCGGCATTCGCCGGTTCGCGCGCGGCCTGGGTGGGGCGTTATCAGAAGCCTACGCAAGAGGTCGGGTTTACCGTTCACGGTGTGAGAGATGGAACGCCGCTTTCCATCTCGGCTAAAGCGAGCCTGCCGCGCGAATCCGCCGAACATGCGCAACTCCCCAGGCTTTGGGCGCGCGCGCGTGTTGATGCGCTGCTTGAGAAAATCGAGCGTGAGGGCGAGGATGCGGCTTCGATCGAAGAAATCATCCGGTTGTCGCGCCAGTATAAGTTTGTGACTCCGTACACGTCGTTTCTGGCGGCGCCGCGGGCATTGCTGCGACCGCGCGTGATTCGGCCCGGGGATCCGGTAATTCGAGTGAAGACCGATCCGGCGATTGTGTCGGTGGTGGCACTGTTTCCATTTGGACTGGTGAAGAAGCTGAAATATCTGCCCGACGAAGATACCTGGCAGACGCGCTTTCTGGTCCCTACGGACTTGCAAGACGGAACGTATCCCGTGCGGCTGGTGATGCGCGACCGTTCGGGCCAAACCTATCGCGAATCAAAAACGTTCGTGATCGCCAGCAAGTCTCCGACGGTTCAGATCAAGCTACCAAAAACACGCTACCGGCGCGGGGAACTGCTTGGGTTGAAAGTTGCCGCTTCGCAGAACACCCGGACGCTGGTGGCGCGCCTGGAAGGTGTCGCGCCTGTGAGTCTGCGTTGGGACGCGAAGGCCGGGGCGAATACGGGGGAATTGTTCATTCCGGATCAGATGATTCCAGGAACCTATCATTTGACGGTCACCGCGGAAGATATCGCGCACAACATGGGTTCTCAGGGGGTGGACATTGAAATCGTACCGTGATTTCGCGCCCAATCGCGCTCGGCTTATCGGTGGAGCCTTGCTGCTGGTAATCGTCGCGGGGTTTGCGCTGTCCGCGAAAGGCGAGTTGCCCGCGTGGATTCGCAACGTTGAAGCAAAAACGGAAGTGGAACGCGCCTTCTTTCGCGCCATGCGCTTGCCTTATGGAGATGTGTTGTTTCGGCGGCCATCCAGCGAAACACGTCCGGCGCTAGGGGAGTTAATCCAGCAGCAACCGACAAACGCGGATCTGTATTCACTGGCGGCCCTTGAGGATGAGCGGCGACTCGATTTCGTCTCCGCCGAGAAAGACTGGAAGCTGTACTCCGGGAAAGCCGCAAATAAAGCGGCCGCTCAGTTGGACCTCGCCGATTTCTATCACCGCCGCCTGCGCCCGCAAGAGGAGATCGCAGTCCTGCGAACCCTGGGGAATTCGCCTTCGACGCCGGCGGAGAAATTCACTTTGACCAATCAGCAAAGTTCATGGAACGCGTTCGAGCGGATTCTGGGAATTATCCAGGCGCAAGCGTTGGGAAAGGAACCCGCGATTGCAACGTACCGCGCGTGGATTGCCCGCTATCCCGGCGAAGAACAGCTGTATGCGCGCTTCCTGGAGTTCCTTGTTACGCAAAAAGAGTTTGACGCGGCGAACCAGTTGATTGCTTCCCACCAGAAACAGTTTCCCGGCGACGACATTTTCCCGGTGAAGGCTCGGGCGCTGGTGGAGTACAGGCAAGGGTCGATTCAACAGGGACTGGCAGTGTATGAGAAGAGTTTCCAGCCGCTGTGGCAGCCGGAGCTTGTAAAAGGATATTTCGATCTGCTGGCGCAAACGCAAGGTTTGCGGAAGTCTCTGGATGAGGCGCGCGCCGCACTCAACAAGAATCCGGAAGACCTGAATGCGACCGCGCGCGTCTTCTATTATTACCAGCAACAGGGAAAGCTGGATGCTGCGCAAGAGGCGATCACGAACCTGCGGCTGCACAAAGAGAGCGTGAAATCCTCGTGGACTCCGCAGGAACTATACGTTTGCGGGCGCTTGCTGGAGGATATTCATTCATATCCGGAGGCGGCGCGCTATTATTTTGCGCTCTACAGCAGTAAAGGACAGGCTGATTCTCAAGAGCGCGCTCTTACCCGACTGACGGACATGCTGCTGACCTCCCCGGAATCCGCAATCCGGCTGGGCAGCGGGGACTTGTCCATGTACAAGGACGTCGCCACGATGGATCCGGGTCCCGGCTACCTTAACGGGATTCTTTCCCTGATCTTGAACACCACTTCGCCGGGGAGCGCCTATCCTGCAGAGGAGTTGCGCGCGTTTTCCTATCTTCACCGGTCGCGCGCAGCCGAATTGCTGGTGCTTTTGGACAAAAACTTTCCAAACGCAGCGGGCCGTCCCGAATTGCACGTGAAGCTGTTGGAGTTTTATGCAAGCAACGGGCAGAGCGAAGCCGTGCTTAACGGCGGAACGGAATTTCTTGCCGCCTTTCCCAAATCCGGCGACCGCACGCGCGTGGCGCTTTTGATGGCGGACGCAGATGCGCGCTTGCAAAAGACGCAAGAAGAATTCGCGATTTACGATGCAATTCTGCAGGAACTTGCCGCCCATGCGGACAATGTTCCGGTGGGCAAGCCGGTTGCCGACAACGAGAACTTTGGCGCTCCGCAAGGCTACCAGCGCTTGAAGCAGCCCGCGAATCAGGAGACCGAAGGCGAGGATGGGGGCGAGGTGCGCGAAACGCCGCCCACGATTTCCCAACCGACTGCCTCCGCCTTTCAAGTAGGGCGAAACATGGATACACGAGGGACTGGGCCGCGCTCCCCCGAATATTCACGAGTGCTCGAGCGCTACCTGGCGCGGCTGGTGCAGTTGAAAGAGGTCCCGCAAGCCCTGGGAGTGTTGCGACGTGAAATCGATCACAACCCGGACGATCCGGGGCTCTATGAGCGGCTTGCCAGTTTCCTCCAGCAAAACAATCTCAGCCTGGAGGAAGAGGAAGTGTACCGGCGCGCCTTCGCCCGCTTTGCCGATGCGTCGTGGTACAGCAAGCTGGCTCGGCTCTATCTGCGCTACGAGAAATATTCGAAGCTCCAGCAGCTGACAGAAGATGCCGTGAAGCAATTCGATGGCAGCGTCCTGGAAACTTATTTTGCCTCGGTTGGCGGAAGCACTCCGGGTATGTATCTGCGATTGAACCAGTATGCCAATGCACGATTTCCCCACAATCTTTATTTCATTAATAATTTGCTGCAGGCCTATCATTCAACGCCAACCTACGACCAAGCTGCCTGGGTTGCACTGATTCGCCAGCACTGGTTTGAAGATGCCAGGCTGCGAAACGAATACTTTGAATACCTCTCTAGCAGCCGCCAGTTGGAACACGAGTTGAGCGCCTTGCGCCAGTCGGTGCCGCAACCAGGCACGCCGGAGTGGGTGGAATACGTCAAGAATAATCCGGCCGCTGCAATGGAATTGGCGGAAGCCGAACTCTGGCGCTCTCACTTCGAAGAAAGCGCGCCGGTGTGGAAGACTCTGGCGGAGGTTTATCCCGCGGAGCAACAACTCGATCGGACCGCGTCCTCGGTTTATCGCTCGCTTGCGTATTTCGATCCTGCAAAGACCGTGGTCGCCGCAAAAGTGGAAGAAAATCTTCTTGCCGCGAATCCCGGTAGCACGGAGATTCTCGCGCGCATCGGCGACATCTATTCAGATAGAGATCTGTTCCAGCAGGCGGCTCCGTATTGGGAACGCATTCCGAAAGTGGCCCCCGGTGAATCGGGAGGTTACCTGGAGGCGGCGACGATCTACTGGGACTATTTCGATTTCAACAATGCGTTGCGCCTTTTGGATGAAGGCCGAAAGAAACTGGGCAATCCCACGTTGTACGGATATGAAGTGGGCGCGATTTACGAAACCCAGAAGGAATATCCCAAGGCTGTTCAGGAGTATGCCGCCACTGCTGTCGCAGGCGGCGGAGAATCGCCTGCCATGGGTCGGCTGATCGAGTTGGCTCGCCGGCCGAAGCTTCGGGATCTGGTGAACGACACGACCGAAAAGCTGGCAGTAGATTCGGGCTACGCGCTGCCGGCCATCAACCTCCGCTTGCGTGTACTGGAAGCCGCGAATCGCTCGCCGGAAATGGGCGCTTTCCTCGGGGCGGCGCTGGAACATACCGGGACCATGGAACAGGCCGCGGCGATCGAATCGATTGCCCAGCAGAGATCACTGGAATCGGTGCGGCAGAAAGCGTTGGAGAAGCAGGCGGCGCTGGCCGCGGACCCGGTGACCCGGATGCAGTTGCGCTACGCATTGGTGCGATTCTATGAAAGCAAGAAAGACTTTGCCGCGGCCCAGCGCAACATTGAGGCGCTGTATCAAGCCAATCCGAAAATCCTGGGGGTAGTGCGCTCTACCGTGGATTTCTATTGGCGAGTGAAGCTCTATCCGCAGGCGATCACTGTTTTGCGGCAAGCCGCCAAGGATTCATATCCCCAGCTGAGCGCACAATTTTTGTTTGAAGCCGCGCGCAAATCCACGGAAGCCAAGGATTTTCAGCAGGCGCGGGGGTTGCTGGACAACCTGTTGAAGGGTTCGCCGTACGACAGCCAGTACCTGGCAGCCATGGCGGATACCTACGCACAAGCAGGAGATGCACCGGGGCTAAAGCAATTTTATCTGGATAAGATTGCGTTGTTTCGCAATGCGCCTCTTGCGGCGGACGACCGCAAGAACCGAATCGCGACCCTGCGCCGGGGACTGATTCCCGCCCTTACACAACTGAAGGATTATCCCGGGGCGATCGATCAATACATCGAGTTGATCAATAATTTTCCGGAAGATGAGGGACTTGCGACAGAAGCGGCCCTCTACTCCCAGCGGTACCAGCGCGAAAAACAGCTGCTGGATTTCTATTCGAAGACGATTCAACAATCACCTCGCGATTACCGCTGGGCGATGGTGCTGGCGCGGATGCAAGCCAGCCTGGAAGATTTCCCGGCCGCGATCGATTCGTATGGCAAGGCGATTGCGATTCGTCCGGATCGCGGCGATCTTCGGATCGCGCGCGCGACGCTGGAAGAGCGCTTGCTGCGGTTTGACGATGCGGCCGGCGACTACGAACACCTCTACCAGCTGGCCTACAAGGACCCGAAGTGGATGGAGAAGATCGCCGAGGTTCGGGCGCGCCAGGGACGGAGAGCGGACGCCGTCGCTGCACTGAAGACGGCCCTGATTGACGCGGCTCCTGAGCGCGCGGCGAATTACTTTGAGGTGGCGCGCCGGTTGGAGGCCTGGGGCATCCTGGAACCGGCAAAAAGCTTCGCGGAGCAAGGTGTAAACGCCGCAGGCGATGAACTCCTCGCCGTTCCCGAAAATCACGACGGCGTAAAAATCTATGTCCGCCTGATGACTCGCCTCCGCCAGCAGGAAAAGGCGTACGCCACGGTGCAAAACGCAATGAACGCGGCTTCGAATTCGCTTCCGGTCCTGAAAGAACAGGTTGCCAAAACCGGGATTTCCAGCGTTTCCGACAAACAATGGCGCGAGCGTGTGCTCGCCTCCCGTCAGGAATCCGCCAAGAGCGGCATGCGCGCCGCGCTGGTGGAGATGGGTGCTACTGTGGCGCGTTATTTCACGCCGGAAGAGAAGGCAACGTTTTCGAGTTTTGCGCAGACGGTGCGCGCTCCCATGCCTGCCGGAGTCGCAAGGGAACTGGCGATTCCGTTGGTGCAGGCGGCCGGACTGGCCGACCGAGAAGCCGCGTGGCGGTATGAGTTGATGAGGAACTCTTTCTTGGATCAGGCCGGCTGGATGGGCCAGATGACGGAATTTGTGCAACTCCAACGGCAGCGACTGAAGTTTGCCGAGCTTGGCGGACAACTGGAAGGTTTTGTAGCACGCGTGAGGCCGGAGCTTCGTTCCGCAACACTTCTGAACGCCGCAGAGGCCTACCGCGCCGCGGGCGATAGCGACAATGAGTTGCGCTTGCTCTCCAGCTTGGGTCCCGCAAATCTCGGCGGCGCGAACCAAACTCGCTGGTTCACGCTGCTGCTGAAGAAAAATCCGCAACAGCTGGTGCAGGTGGCCGGATCATGGTTGCCGTGGGGGCAGCCGGCGGCGGATTTTGTGTTCGCAAACGGGGATGCGGAATTGGCTCATGCCGTGGTCGCAGCGCGCGCGAACCTGCGGCCACCGGTTTGGGGAAAATCCTACACCTCGCTTACCGGCTTGTACTTTGCCGAGCCTGTGCAGCCAATCAAAGCGGCGTTTGTTGACGCGCTTGGCGATCTGACGATCGGGGAGAGAGTCGGCAAGCCCGTCAATCGCGACAAGCAACTTGCGGGCGATATCTGGTTCTACTACGCCTCAAGATACGGTGAATACCTTGCGGACACCCGGCTCGACGCGCCGGATGATTTCCTGCCGGCCGAACTGGAGCACAGTCCCGCATCGCCGAATGCCTATCTTTCGCTCGGTGATTTCTATCTGGAGCACGGAGACGTGCGCAAGGCCATCGAGCATTACGATTACACACTGGAGCTTTCGCCTACGCGCGTGGAAGTCCACGACAAGCTGGCGCTCGCCTACTTCAAGGACAAGAACCGAACCCAGGCCGTTGCGCAATGGAAGCTATCCTTTACCGAGCAGCTGAACCAGGTGAACAACGTGCGATTGGCGGAAAGCTTCTGGACGGATTTTGGCCGGGCGCTCGATCACGTACGCACCCACGGCGCGTTTCAGGACGTGAAGTCGGAGGTTGATCAACTGCTTCGCGCTTATCTCCGCCGTAACGGGAATTATCGTTCGAACGCACTGCTGCACAGCGCCTATCTCGCCGCCAGCGACCCGGCGGCCGCCACGGCCTGGCTGCTGGACCTTTCCGCGGCCGCGCCGGATCCCACGATTGTGTTGGAGGATGTCGCGGAGGTGCAGTGGATCCCGATTGCAAACCGCGCGCCAATTTTCCAGCGAATCCTGGAAGCCAAGCTGGCGGCAGTAGCCAAGGCCGAAGGCTTGGAGCAGGAAAATGCGAAGTTGGCATTGTGGGATTGGCAACTTCGGTGGGTGAAATATCTTGTCGACACAAAGCAGTACAGCCGGGCCGCGGATGAAGTTGCTGCACTGCGCAAGAACCCCGCGGTTTCAGATTCCGTAGCGCTTGTGCCTTTCGAAATGCAGTGTGCCGCGCAATTGAAGACGCTAGACACGATCCTCTCCGGATATAAATCGGAGCCGCAAACCGCGCCTTCCGCGGAAAGCCTGCGGATTGCCGCACGGAAGCTACTTGGTGACGGCGATAAGCAATCGGCCAGGAAAATCCTTGAATTTGTGTTCGCTCGACAATTGGAAGAGCACCAGCTGGTGGCGACGAATTTCCTCGGCCTGGCCGAAATTCGAATTGCGGATGGCGACGTCGCAGGGGCGGTTACATTGCTGAAGAGGCTGGTGCTCGTTGCCGGCGACGCGTATCAGAATATGGATTCATCGGCGGCGCTGTTTGAAAAGACGGGCCACCCCACGGAAGCTATTGCGTTTCTCGAGCCGCTTTCGAACGCTACTCCGTGGGAACCGTCGTTCCGTCTCAGACTCAGCAAAGCGCAACTCCTGGTGGTACAGGATAAGGATGTAGCGGCGCAAAGCCTGGCGAAACTCTCCGCCGCACCGGAGAATCCCTACGCGCTTCGCGTGCAGGCCGCCGTGGCGATGGCAGGGGTGCCGCAGCCCGTGGAGCTTGGCAGTGTGGAGTTGAAGCTGCTTGCGGGGGGAGCGAAGGGCATCACGCCGGCTGGGTCGGACCATCCTTATTTCTACGATTCGCGGCTCGCCGTGGCGCAGAATGCGCCCAATGTTCGGGACAAAATGGAGGCCCTCGCAAAAGCGTTGGCGGATTCACCATCGAGAGAGGATGCGCGCGTGCCGCTCTTCCGCGCGGCCATTACCATTCCCGCCGATGAAGTGGCCCTGGCTTCCATCGAGGAATTGTTGCATAGCAGGTTGACAGGCCGGGTCGCTCCAGGAAATTCCGGTGACGAAGAAACTTTCGGCACGGACGAAGAGACGGAGGCCGGCCAAGCAGAAGTACAGAACGCATCAAATGCCGCTCTGCCACTCTCTCAACAATCCCAACTGGCGCGCGAAGTTGCACTGGCACTGATTCGCCTGGAACGCTTGGACGAGGCCGCCGCTTACCTGAAAATCGCGCAGAACCTTGAAAAAACACCCGCTGAGCGTGCACGCATTACCGCACAGCTTCTGGAAGTCCGGGCACGCTTGCGGCGTCAACACACTAATGCGGCTCGTCAGCCAGTCCTGCACCCCGAACTGGAGCAGGATCGTCTGGTGCGGCCGCGGTTGGTTGCCCGGGCGGAGACACCCGGAAGATCGCCCGCGAAGGCAGGGAGAAAACCATGAAACGCACTCTCTTGGTCACGTTGCTGTGTGCCGGGATATTTGGCGTGGCGTTTGGCGCATATCGCGTGGCTGCTCCACCGGAACCCCAACTGTCGCGATTTGTCCCTTCGGGCGCCGTGCTATACCTGCAGGCCAAGGATTTTTCTTCGCTACTGGCGGATTGGGATAAATCCCAGGAAAAAGAGACCTGGTTAAAGAGCAAAAATCACGATGTCTTTTCGCAGTCGCGCCTGCTGCTGAGATTACAAAGCGCCGGCGACGAGTTTGCTAAAGCCGCGGGTGTTCCCGTGGATGCGGATTTGCTCCACCAGGCGGCGGGAAAACAAAGCGCCCTGGCACTTTACGACATCGGGAAGCTTCAATTCCTGTTCATTACCCGGCGTGCTTCCGCCGAGTCCATGCAGTCCGCGTTGTGGCAAACCCGATCGCAATTCGAAACTCGCAGCGCGGGCGGCGTCAGTTTTTTTTACCGCAAGGACCCTGAATCTGATCGCGAGATTGCTTTTGCCATTGCCGGCGACTACCTTTTGCTGGCGACGCGCGAAGATTTGCTGGCGGGAGCTCTCGAGTTGCTTGCCGGGAGTAAGCAACACTGCGTGGAAGAAGAACCATGGTGGTCGCGATCCGTTGCGGCCACTGGGGCGCCGGGCGATATGCGCATGGTTTTGAACCTGGAGAAAATTGTGCCAAGCTCGTATTTCCGCTCCTACTGGGTTCAGCAGAACATCACGGACATGAAGCAATACACCGCTGCGATTTCCGATCTCACACGCTCTGGCAACGAATATCACGAGGAACGCACATTGCTGAGGAAAGAGGCGGTTCACGAGGGATCGGAAGGAAAAGGCGCGGCGGCGGTCGGTGAAATTCTGAGGCTGGTTCCCGCGAACACCGGCATTTACGAAGCGAAAGCCGATCCGGAGCGCAAGGATTCCCTGGAGCTGCTGACAGCCAAGATTCTGGCGCCGCATCTCGGACCCGCCGCGCCGGGGACGCTCGCTCCTCAGGTGCAGCTTGGCGGCGGCGAGACCGGCTCCGGCTCGGATCTGGAGACCAGGATCGATCAGCCACCAGCACAGACTTCTGTTGCCGGGGACAGCAGCGCTGCACTTCAAGCAGTATTTGCAAAAAATCACGTTCTCGCGCAGCTGCAACTCCAGGGTACGGAGCGCGATTCCGCGGGAGTGTTCGTCCGCATTCATTCGGCCGTCGCTTTTCTGGGGACATCCGATTGGGATGAGCCCGCGGTACGTGCCTCGCTGGTGGATTTCGTTCGCCCCGGATTTACCACCGGACAATTGGGCGTCGAATGGAAAAGCGCCTCCGGCTACAGCGTGCTTGACGGTCTGTGGCCACTTGCTGTTGCCGTGCGCGGAAAATACCTGATCATCTCGGACAGCGCGCCGCTTCTAAGCGCAGCGCTGGAGGGAATGAACAAGAAACCGACCGGCACAGCCGCGGTACTGGCCGCGTCCTTTGACCATCGGCGGGAGCGAGAGAATTTCGCGGTGCTCACGAAGATCCTCGACGTGGGGTCCGGATCTCCCCAAAACGGCGGAGGCCCTGAGTTTTTCTCCGAAAATCTTGCCAGCTTGAGTTTCACGCTGAAGAATATCTCATCCGAAAAGATCGTGATCCGGGATGCCGGTGACCGGCAAACCCAAACGGTAATTTACGCATGGGCTCAATAGGCCCGCAGTGGGCGCGGAATCTTCTGTTTCTTTTTTTGCTAGCGGTGCCCGCGCCTGGCCAGGAAGCGCAGCCTTCCAACAGCCCTCCAGCTTCGTTATTCTCGCAATCCGCCGCCGAGATTCTGCGGCATGATTTCACAAAAAGCGAGACGTCTTATCTTTTGCTGGACGCGAAAACCGGCACGGTTCTGGCAAGCCGCTGGGACAATCTGGAGAAAGCCGTCCCGATGGGATCGCTGGTGAAGCCTTTTACGGCGCTGGCTTACGCCCAAGCTCATGATTTCCGCTATCCCATATACGAGTGTAGGGGTAAATCGAACGGATGCTGGCAGCCTAGGCCACATGGAATACTCGATATCACTAGCGCTGTTTCCGTCTCCTGTAACGCGTACTTTCGGCGTTTGGCCGAGGGCGTCACGTTGGAGCAACTGAGGCCGGTTGCGCTGGCCTTCGGGTTGGAATTTCCCGATGCCGGATCCACAAGCGCGACTCTGTTTGGCTTGGGCGAGCAGTGGCGCATTTCGTCTATGCATCTGGCACAAGCCTATCTTGAACTGGACCGCCGCAAGAATCAGCCCGGTGTCTCCCCGATCCTTGAGGGGATGAGGCAATCAGCGCAGCGCGGTACCGGCGCCGCGGTTGACCGTCAATTGAAGCGAGCGAAGGCCGTGGTGAAAACGGGGACCGCACCGTGCACGCATTTTCCCTGGGCCCCAGCCGACGGGTTCGTTATTGCGCTTGTACCGGAGTCCCAGCCGGAAATTCTTCTGTTTGTCCGCATCCATGGCGTCGCCGGGGCCAAGGCCGCGGAAACCGCGGGACAAATGCTCCGCGAAATGGAAGAGTGAGACTGTGCGCCGCGTTTGTTTACTGCTGCTCTTGCTCGGATTCCCGCTGCTTGCGCAATCCCAGCCGCGCTCCGTTCGAATCGGCGTTCTGGGCATTTTTCATCCGCACGAGCTGACCATCGCTGCCGATCCAACGGGAGAGTTAATGATTGCGGTTGGCGGTCAGAGGATTGTTCTGCAGCGGGGATCGGATTGCAGCCTGCTGCGAGTCCGCTCCGTCGGAGATAATTTGCTGTTGAGTTGCGGCACGATGGAACTGCGCGAAGGAGAATTGCGCGCCTCAGGCCGCAATCAACAATCCACGGGGATTGTCGTCACGCTTCCTGGGAAAATTAAGCGGCGTTACTTGGGCGTTCTTGAGTTGAAAGCAAAGCATGGCGAACTATTCCCGATTATCACGATGGAACTGGAGACCGCGGTCGCTTCGGTAGTTCAGGCGGAGACAACTCGGGGCACCCCGCTGGAAGCGCTTAAAGCGCAGGCCATCGTCAGCCGCTCCTATCTTGTTTCAAGCGGGGGCCGGCACAGCGAATTTGATTTTTGTGATTTGACCCATTGCCAGTTCTTGCGCGAACCGCCGGCCTCCGGCAGTCCTGCGGCGAATGCGGCCGCGTCGACGCAGGGTCTGGTGCTCACTTATGAAGAAAAGCCGGTCGCGACGATGTTTACGAGGAGTTGTGGCGGCCGAACGCGCACGCTGGACGAGATTCGCGTGTCTCAGAAGGGCTATCCGTACTTTTCCGTGCGTTGCGATTTTTGCTACAACAATCCAGTTCGATGGACCCGCAAAGTCTCTCGCCAAGATGAGGAGTTGCTTAGGCTCCGCGGGGAAAACGGGCGGCTTGCGATCGGACGGAGGCTGGGCTGGAATACGGTTCCAAGCAACAATTTCACGGTCCAGGAAGCCGACGGGGAAGTCACGCTGAGCGGCGTCGGCCAGGGCCATGGTGTCGGTCTCTGCCAACGGGGAGCGCGGGGCATGGCGGAAGGCGGTTCCGACTTTCGCGCGATTCTGGATCACTATTTCCCCAACACCCGGTTGGTGGCACTTGTTGCCGCTGAGCGGTCCTCTTTACCTGAGCCACCCGAAAATTAGGTTTCCGAGGCCTGTAGAAATTACTTCTACATTAGTTCGCCCCCCTCAAAATGCGATTTGCTGCATGAATCACGCGTGAAATTTGGGGGTTACGGGCGTTGGATTAAAATTTTGCGTAACGTTGAGAAACAGAATCACTAGCAAACGTGCACAACCGCCCGCGGGCGGTTTAAAACTGTCATTTAGACAAGTATCGAACTCTTGCCGCCCCGCATCCAAAAATAATCGGAAATTTCCGGGAGTCCCCAGCGGGTTCCCGGCGCCGGAGTACCTGCCCGATCCGGCGTGGAACGTGTCGTAACTCTTAGTTTTCAGGGAGACCTTGGGGTATGTACAGGCCAGAGCACGGATTCAAACCAAGCATCACTTCGCTCCACGAGGCACGCAGATTCGCACGGAGTATTTTTGGTACAGCGCCGTTGATTTTGGCGTTGATTAGCAGCGGGTGCGACACGAAGTCAGCGCCGGTGACGAAGGCGCCCGCGCCGCAGGTGACGGTGGCTAAGGTGGAGTGCAAGCCGGTGATCGAGAGCGACGAATTTACGGGACGGCTGGAGGCGGTGGACCACGTGGAGATTCGTCCGCGTGTTTCGGGGCAACTGGACAGCGTGCACTTTCAGGAAGGCGCGATCGTGCAGAAGGGGGAATTGCTGTTCACGATTGATCCGCGACCATTTCAGGCGGAGGTGGACCGGCTGAAGGCGGAACTGGAGCGGGCGAAGGCCCAGTTGGCACGCAGCCAGAGCGATTTTGCACGCGCGGAGCGGTTGCACAACAACAATGGAATGTCGGTGGAGGAATACGACCGGCGGAATTCGGCGCAGGCGGAGGCGGAGGCGCAGGTGGCTTCGGTGGAGGCGTCGTTGCGCGGAGCAGAGCTGAATCTGGAATTCACGCACATTGTCTCTCCGATTACAGGGCGAGTGAGCCGGGCGGAAGTGACGCGCGGGAACCTAGTAACGAGCGGAGGAGGCGGTCCGGCGACTTTGCTGACGACTGTGGTTTCGCTGGATCCGGTATACGCGTATTTTGACGCCGACGAACAGACTTATCTGCGGTACGGGAAACTGGCGCGCGCCGGGAAGAAGGGCACGAACGGCGAAGCAAATGGCCCGATTTATCTTGGGCTGGCCGGGGAAGAAGATTTCCCGCACAAAGGCGTGGTGAATTTTATTGATAACCAGGTGAATCCATCGACCGGAACGATTCGTGCGCGGGGCGTGTTTACGAACAAGGATTTTTCGCTGACCCCCGGTTTGTTTGCGCGGTTGAAGCTGGCGGGAGGCGAAATGATTCGCGGCTGCCAGATTGACGACGCGGCGGTGGGGACGGACTTAAATCAGAAATTTGTGCTGGTGGTAGATGCGAATAACGCCGTGGCCTACCGCCCAGTGACACTGGGGCCAATGGTGAATGGGTTGCGCGTGGTGCGCGATGGATTGCACGAGGGCGATGTGGTGGTGGTGAACGGTTTGCAGCGCGTGCGGCCCGGAATGAATGTGACGCCGAAGCAGGTCCCGATGGGAAGCGCCTCGCTGTCTTCGCCGCCAGCGGTAAAGGACGATGCCGGCGCAAAGAGCCAGGGTGGCTCGGGCAAGTAACCTCAGGCGGGTAAAACACAAAGGGATTCCATGAAAATCGCAGACTTTTTTATCGATCGACCTATTTTTGCCGCCGTGGTCTCGATTGTGATCACGATCATCGGGGCATTGGCATTTTTGCGGCTGCCAATCAGCGAATATCCGGAGGTTGTGCCGCCGACGGTAGTGGTGCGGACGACGTATCCCGGTGCGAACCCGGTGGTGATTGCAGACACGGTAGCTTCGCCGCTGGAGCAGTCGATCACGGGCGTCGAAGACGAACTGTACATGTTTTCGCAAGCGACGGCGGACGGCGTGATGACGTTGACGATCACCTTCCGCATCGGAACCGATCTGGACAAGGCGCAAGTTCAGGTGCAAAACCGCGTTGCGCAGACCTTGCCGCGCTTGCCGCAGGAAGTGCAGCGCTTGGGCGTGACCACGGAAAAAACTTCACCGGATTTGTTGATGGTGGTGCACCTGATTTCGCCGGACAAGCGCTACAACATGCTGTACCTGGCGAATTATGCGGTGCTGCAAGTTAAGGACGAACTTTCGCGTCTGCAGGGCGTGGGGAACGTGCAGATTTTCGGCGCGGGCGATTTCAGCATGCGTGTGTGGCTCGATCCGAACAAACTGGCGTCGCACAGTTTGACGGCGACAGATGTGGTGCGTGCGATCCGCGAACAGAACGTGCAGGTGGCGGCGGGCGTGCTTGGCGCGCCACCGGTGGCTAACGGCAAGAACGCGTTTCAGTTGCTGGTGAATACGCAGGGACGGCTGGTGACGGAGGAGGAGTTTGGAAACATTATTGTCCGGGCGGCCCCGCAGATTACGCGCATTCGAGATGTGGGGCGGGTCGAACTGGGCGCGAGCACATATGCCTTGCGGAGCTTGCTGAACAATGAGCCGGCGGTGGCGATTCCGATTTCGCAGCGGCCGGGTTCGAATGCACTGGAGACTTCGAAGCAGGTGCGCGAGACCATGGCGCGGTTGAAAACGCAGTTTCCGGAGGGGTTGGATTACAAGATTGTTTACGACCCGACTGTGTTCGTGAGGCAGTCGATTGAAGCAGTGGGCCACACGTTTGTGGAGGCGCTGATTCTTGTGGTGTTGGTGGTGCTCATCTTCCTGCAAACGTGGCGGGCTTCGATTATTCCGCTGCTGGCGCTGCCTGTCTCGTTGGTGGGCACGTTTGCGATCATGCTGGCGCTGGGATTTACGCTGAACACACTTTCGCTTTTTGGATTGGTGCTGGCGATCGGGATCGTGGTGGACGACGCGATTGTGGTGGTGGAAAACGTCGAGCGCAACCTGGAGCTTGGTTTGCAGCCGCGGGAAGCAACGCAGCGGGCAATGGCGGAGGTGAGCGGGCCGATTATTGCGATTGCGCTGGTGCTTTGCGCGGTGTTCGTGCCGACGGCGTTCATCGTCGGGCTTTCGGGGCAATTCTACAAACAGTTTGCGCTGACGATCGCGATTTCGACGGTGATTTCGGCGTTCAATTCGCTGAGCTTGAGTCCGGCGTTGGCGGCGCTGCTGCTGCAATCGCGTGAGGAGAAGAGGGATAAATTTTCGCGCGGGCTGGATTTCCTCTTTGGATGGTTTTTCCGCGGGTTCAACCGGTTTTTTGCCTGGGCATCAGGGAAGTACGGAACGTTTGTGGGACATGCGATTCGTTCAACGGGGATCGCGCTGGTGATTTATGCCGGCTTGATTGCGCTGACAGGAATCGGCTTCAGTAAGGTGCCGAGCGGGTTCGTGCCCACGCAAGACAAGCAGTATCTGGTGGCGTTCGCTCAGTTGCCGAACGGCGCGACGCTGGACCGCACGGAAGCGGTGATGCGCGAACTTTCCGACATCGCGCTGGCGCATCCGGGAGTGCAGGATGCTATCGAATTTCCAGGGCTTTCGATCAACGGATTCACGAACAGCCCGAACTCGGGAATTGTGTTCGTTGGATTAAAGCCGTTTGAGAAGCGGACGAGCAAGGATCTCTCCGGCTTGGCGATCACGAAACAGTTGAACGAGAAATTCTCGGGCATTCAGGAAGCGTTCGTGGCGATCTTCCCACCTCCGCCAGTACAGGGGCTCGGAACGGTAGGAGGATTCAAATTGTACGTGGAAGATCGCGCGGGGTTGGGACTGGAACCTTTATATAAGGAAACGACGGCGGCGATAGGGAAGGGTTACCAGACGCCGGCGCTTACCGGATTGTTCTCGAGCTTTGACGTGAACGTGCCGCAGATTGATGCACACGTGGACCGCGAGAAGGCGAAGACGTTTGGGATCAGTCTGGATGATGTGTTCGAGACGATGCAGGTGTATCTGGGCGCGCTGTATGTGAACGACTTCAACCGGTTCGGGCGAACGTACCAGGTGAACGCGCAAGCGGAGTCGAGTTACCGGTTGCAGCCGGAAGACATCGCGAAGCTGAGAACGAGAAACGCGGCGGGAGAGATGATTCCGCTGGGTTCGGTGGTCACGGTGCGCTCGACGTATGGGCCGGACCGCGTGATGCACTACAACGGATTCCCGGCGGCGGAAATCAACGGAGCGGCGGGGCCCGGCTTTAGTTCGGGGCAATCCGAAACGGCGATTGCGAATATTTTGAATCAGAACCTGCCGAATGGGATGCGGTTCGAATGGACGGAGTTGACGTACCAGCGAATCCTGGCGGGGAACACGATGGTTTATATTTTCCCGCTGTCGGTGCTGCTGGTGTACCTGGTGCTGGCGGCGCAATACGAGAGCTGGTCGCTGCCGCTGGTGGTGATTTTGATTGTGCCGATGACGCTGCTTTCCGCGATTGCGGGGGTGTGGCTGCTGGGCGGGGACAATAATGTTTTTACGCAGATCAGTTTGATTGTGCTGGTGGGGTTGGCTTGCAAGAACGCGATTCTAATCGTGGAATTTGCGCGCGAGAAACAGCACGAGGGGATGAACCGGTTTGAGGCGGTGATGGAGGCTTGCCGGTTGCGCTTGCGGCCGATTCTGATGACTTCGCTGGCGTTCACAATGGGCGTTGTGCCGCTGGTCCTTTCGTCGGGCGCTGGTTCGGAAATGCGCCAGGCGATTGGCGTGGCGGTGTTCTTCGGGATGCTGGGCGTGACGTTTTTCGGGTTGCTTCTGACGCCGGTGTTTTATGTGGTGGTGCGACGGCTGGTGGAGGGTAAGGAAGTGAAGACGATTGCGCAGACTGGCGGGAACCTCGGCGAGCCTGGAAAGGCAGAGGCGTAATCATGCGGAAAGTTTCCATCGCGATACTCGCATTAGCCCTCGCTCTTTCAGGATGCTCGGTTGGGCCGCGCTACAAGGCGCCCAATCCGGCGGAAGTGAAACTGCACCAGGCGCAACCGTCGGAGATTACGCAGGAGAAATTCGATGGGAAGTGGTGGGGACAGTTTGACGATCCGGTTTTGAACACGCTGGTGGATTCCGCGCTGCATTCGAATTGGGACATCGAAGTGGCTCGAACGCGGCTGGCGCAATCGCGGGCCATTTACGACGAGCGCAAGCTGGATAGGTATCCGACCATTTCGGCCACGGCGAGCTATCAACAGGCGCGGCAAGTTGTTCCCGGGTTTATCGATACGCCGGTCAACATCAAGACTTACCAGGCAGGTTTCGACGCGTACTGGGAGCTGGATGTTTTCGGACGCGTGCGGCACCAGGTGAAAGCGGCGGCGGCGCAGAATCAGGCGTTCCGGGCGAATCTTCGCGACGTGCAGGTGAGCGTGGCCGCGGAAGTGGCGCGGAACTATTTTCTTTTGCGCGGGGCACAGTGGCGGCTGGCCGTAGCGCAGCGGAGCCTGGTGAACCAGCAGGACACGTTGAAATGGACGGAAGTGCGGCGTGACGCGGGCGTTGGCGAAGAGCAGGACGTGGCCAGTGCCGCGGCGCGCGTGGCGCAAACGGCGGCGACGATCCCCGATATCAACGCGGCGATTCTGACGTATCAGAACCGGATTGCGGTGTTGACGGGAGTGCGTCCGGGCGAGCTTGCCGCGGATCTTTCGGCGCGCGAGTATGCTCCGATCACCAAGGCGCTGCCGGTTGGCGATCCCAACGAGTTGCTGCGGCGCCGGCCCGATGTGCAGGCAGCGGAGCGGCGGCTGGCGCAGGCGACAGAGTTGCAGGGATCGGCGGTGGCCGACCTCTTCCCGCACGTTTCGTTCGGGGGATTCCTGGGATTCATCGCGGGGCGAGGAAGCACGTTTTTTCAATCGGACTCGGAGGCGTGGAGCATTGCGCCGTCGATTTCGTGGCCGGCGCTGGATTACTGGCGGTTTAAGGCACGGGTGAGGCAGTCGTCGGCGGTGACGCAGGAAAATTACGCGGAGTATGAACAGACTGTGCTGCGCGCTCTGGAAGAGACGGAGAATGCGCTGATCAGCTATCACGCGAACCAGGAAAAACTGATCAAGCTGAACGATCAGGCGCGCGAGAGCAAGCGGGCCGCGGATATCGCGCGCGACCGCTACCGCGAGGGCGTGATCGATTTCCTGCAGTTGTTGGATGCGGAGCGCGTGCAATTGGAGGCGGAAGACAACCTGGCACAAGTCGAAGGCGACGTGTTCGTTTCCGTGGTGACCTTGTACAAGGCGCTTGGCGGCTTGCCGGAAGATAGCCAGTTGCCGGCAAGTCACAACCCGGTGGTGGCAACAAGCGCAGGGGCGAAGGCAGGGAATAAATGAGGTCACGCTGCGCATAGTCAATTCAGAGAGCGGTCGAAGCCCATGTCATTCTTGAGGACGGATTTGCAAACTTTCTCTGATGCCTCGACTCCTTGCCCGACGGGCGAGAGCTTCTGCAAACTATCTTGATTCTCGTGAATCCATTCGAGCCACTTATGACTAAGTTCCTTTACCTCCGGCGAAGCCTCATAGGGGGCCGGATTGGGGTACGGCGGTGGATTGGGGACGATTTGCGGCAAGACAAAAAGAGCCTCGAAACGAGGCGGTCCGAAGATTTCATCACTCGGTAGAACCTTCATCAGCGGCCGGTGATCAGAGTCACTTTTCAGCGCCTCTGCCATGAGCCGGATGGAAAACCAGCCACCAAGAGATTTCAGCTTTTTGGTGACTGCGTCGTACTGAATTGATGGAGTGCCATAGTTCATCTCGCAAGCAATTTCCAGCAACTGATCCTTCGCCCCAAGTCTCGCAAGCGCGAGTTGGGTGGCAGGGGCCAAATCAGATAAATTTCGGTTCTTGTGCTTTCCGTACTTGATGAATGGAGTCAGGTAGGGAATCCAATAAGAATCCCCGCTCTTACCAGCAGCGACAATAGCTGAACCAACGTCGGTAGCACGCTCCGGGTGTTTCGGCAGGTCACGGGACGTCTCCAGAAAAGTTTCCACGTCGGATCGCTCGAGTCCTCGAGCGACTCTCTGCTTTAGCGACAGCGAATGCATTTGTTCCTGCGCAGGAAGGTTCGCCGCGATAGTGATTGCCAGCAAGCAAAAAAACACTAGTTTACTTTGCATGGAATTGGATCTCCGGGCTTCGAGTTCACGAGAATTGAGGTTTTCGATCTGGTCGGAAGCAGATCTGGTCGCCACTTAATTCTCTCACGAAGAGTTCACTGGCGTTTGCCGCATATGGAGGCAGCTACGAAAAAGGAAAGGCCTAAACGACAGGCCTCTTCGGCGGTCCGGCTTGAAAACCAGAACCACATTTAGGAGTGAAGAAATTGGGGAAACTCGCAGGCAATTCAATTAGCGGCGCCAGTGCTGGGGTGCGTCTATGTAGGAGGAGTCGAGGGCGGAGATGGATGGGCAGCCGAGGAGGCGGAGGGTGCGTTCGACATCGGCGCGGAGGATTTCGAGGGCGCGCATGATTCCCGGATAGCCTGCGGCGGCCATGCCGTAGGCGTAGGCGCGGCCGATGAGGACGGCGCGAGCGCCGAGGCAGATGGCCTTGACGATGTCGGCGCCGCGGCGGATGCCGCCGTCCATCAGGACTTCGGTGCGGCCGTTGGCGGCGGCGACAACTTCGGGAAGCGCGCGAATCGTCGGATAGACGGAATCCAGTTGGCGGCCGCCGTGATTGGAAACGACAATCGCGGCCGCGCCTTCATCTACTGCGCGCCGCGCGTCGTCCCCGGTGAGGATGCCCTTCACGATGATAGGGCCGGGCCAGACATTGCGGATCCATTTTAGATCGTCCCAACACACCGCCGCGTCCGCGAGGGCTGCGGAGACGTCAATCAGTTGCATGGGTCCCTGGCCTGAGATGACGATGTTTTCGAGCTTGGGCATTCCTCCATCGGCTAGAAATGCGGCCAGCCAGCGCGGGTGCGCCAGAATATTGGGCAGGAACGGAAGCTTTGCAAAGGGCGAGCTGCCTAACATTTGCTTCATGCCGTTGCGCGGGTCGCGTTCGCGCATACCGGCCACTGGGGTATCAATCGTGAACACCAGCGCGGAGTAGCCGGCGCGGCGAGCGCGGTCGATGCCCGCCTCGGCGGCGGCTCGACCCCCAAGCAGGTAGAGTTGATACCACGCGGGGCCTTTGGTTGCTCCCTTCACGTTTTCCAACTTGTGGCCGGAGATGGTGGAAAGCGTATAAACGGTACCGGCATCGCCCGCGGCCCGCGCGGCCGCGAGCTCGCCTTCGGGATGCATCATGCGGCTATAGCCGACCGGAGCCAGAATCGCCGGAAAGGCCAGATCGTGGCCGACTGCGTTTGTACGGAGGTCGCATTCCTTAAACGCCACGGCATTGCGCGGGCGGAAGAGCACGTCGTTGAAGGCGCGGGGATTTTCGCGGAGGGTGGATTCGTCTTCCGCGCCTCCATCAAGATAATCGAAGACGGAGCGCGGCAGGCGGCTCTGAGCGAGGCGGCGAAGATCTTCGATGTTGACGACGCGAGGAGGGCCGAGGGCGGAGGTTGCGGATGGCATGGGAAATACTTTATGAAGAAAGTGGTTGGGGAAGCAATGCGGAAGTGGTGGAACCATCACAGGAACAGCGCTTCGCTCGCCGTGGGGCGTAGTTCGTAAAAGCGAAAGCTTCGCATTCGCACTCAAAAAGGAGAGGCGGCGCTTGTCTACTGGGGAGGAGGCGGCGCCGCCTTGGGAGACGGATGCGGATCCCCGATGGGGGGATTCCGCTCCGTGGTTACAGAACCAAGAACTAGCCGCGGACCGTCAGGACCGGGCAAGTGGACTTCGTCACGACGTTGTAAGCAATTGTCAGAGGAGCGTGGCCGGCAAGGCTATTGCGGGCCTTGGTGCCCATGACGATCAAGTCAGCATTGGATTCGCGCGCGGCGATGAGGATTTCCTCGACTGCCGCTCCGAACGTGGCGCGAAAATCAGGCTTGCACCAATTCTCGGTGCCCGCGGGCATCAACTGCTTCATGCGAACCACGTTGATTTCGCGTTGCCGGGCGACGCTCTCTTCGGTGTACGCAGCGGCGCTCTCGATGACGTGGAGCAGGGTGAGGGTGGCGTTATGCTCCTGCGCGAGCGAGAAGGCGTAGGCAGCGGCCTTTTCCGCGCCGGGGCCAAAGTCCGTGGCGAAGAGGATATGATTCAGTTCCACTTCTTTTGCGTTGGGGTTTTTGACGGCAGGGCCGACGGTCAGAACGGCGCAATCGGCCTTGCGGAAGATTTCTTCGGCGACGGAGCCGATGAGAAGTTTCTGAACCTTGCCGCGGCCATGAGTCCCGACAACGACCAGGTCGATGTCATTACGGACGATCAATGATTCGAGACTCGGCCACACGTTACCTTCTTCCAACAACACTTCGTGGGGAACTCCACGAAGTTTTCCGGAAATCAGAATGTCCGCGATTCCTTCTTCCGCGGCCTGGCGAACCTTTTCATAGGTGGCCTGCGCCAGTTGTGGTTCCGCGAACTGGAAGGGATCCGGGGTGATGACATGCGCGAGATAGATACGGGCTTCGTAACGACGCGCCAAGGCGATGGCGTAATCCAGGGCACGATCGGAAATCTCGGAGAAATCCGTGGTGACCATGATCTTGCTGATGGATACGCGGTTGGTGAATTCTGTTCTGGTCTTTTCCTTTGAAACCATTACCTGCGGCATAGCTCCCTCCTGGAACAACAAATCTTTTTGGAATGAACGATGAATTCCTCAATCATTAGATATTTAGCTGGAAGATTTCTTGTGGGCGCCCCTTTCTCGGCGCATCCTTTCGAGCCTTCACCGCGAGCCCGAACGCCGAAAAAGGAACGCCCACTGCGCAGCGATTTGACAATCGCTCCATTGCCTGATTGCTGAGCACTGAAATGAGGAGCATCTGACGTTCCTTTTCGGGGAATTTCCTCAGGGAGCTAAGTTATTCATAATGAATACCTTGTCGAGTGGTGGAAAGGAAAGACAGGAGCGTCTTGAGAAGTTTGCGGGATTTCACACTGGCGCGTGTTTTCTCACCCAGGGGGTGGGGTGACACTGGTCACGGGTTGGCCGGGGCGGCGGGTTCTTCTTCTTCGGAGTGACCCAGACCGAATTTCTTCATTTTGTAGCGCAAGGCGTCGCGGCTGATGTTGAGCAGCTTGGCGGCTTTTATTTGATTGCCGTGGGACTGCTGCAAGGCGAGTTCGACAAAGGCATGTTCGACATCCTCGAGCGAAGTGCCACCTTCGGGAATAGAGAGCGGCGGCAAGCGGCGCTTACCGGGAGCAGGTTGCGGTTCCACAGGGGCTCCCGCTGATTTGTCGGTCAGGACAGGGCCGCTGCGTCCGCTGGCCACGGTGAAAGGCAAATCATCCGGCTTCAGAAGACTGCCTTCTTCCAGGATCATGGCGCGCTCGAGGGCGTTTTTCAGTTCGCGAACGTTTCCGGGCCAGTCGTAATTCAGAAGCAGGCGGCGGGTGTCTACGGAAATGCCTTGAACGGATTTGCGGAATTTTCGGTTGTAATGGGCGAGGAAAAAATCGACCAGAGGGAGGACATCCTCCTTGCGCTCGCGGAGAGTGGGAAGAAAGATGGAAATGATGGCCAGGCGGTAATACAGGTCCTGGCGGAAGCGGCCTTCACGGACTTCGCGTTCCAGGTCGCGATTGGAAGCGGCGATGACGCGGACTTCCACCTGAATATCGCGCACGCCACCGACGCGCCGGATGACTTGATCTTCGAGGACGCGGAGGAGTTTGGCCTGCAAAAGGGGAGAGAGTTCGCCGATTTCGTCGAGGAAAAGCGTGCCACCGTCGGCGACTTCGAACAGGCCTTTCTTCATGGCCTTGGCGTCCGTAAAGGCACCTTTTTCGTGACCGAAGAGCTCTGCTTCCATAAGTGTTTCAGGGATTGCCGAACAGTTGATAACAACGAAGGGGCGCTCGGCCCGTTTGCTGCGGTAATGAATGGCCTTGGCGACGAGGTCCTTGCCGGTGCCGCTTTCGCCTTGAACGAGTATGGTCGTGGCTTCACTGGCGGCGACTTTGTAGACGAATTTCATCAGCTCAGTCATTTTGCGAGAGACACCGACGACGTCGTGATAGCCTGCGCGGCGACGGACTTCGTCGCGGAGGGTTTCGACTTCGGTGCGGAGTTCGCCGGCATCGAGGGCGTTTTGCAGGGTGACGCTGAGTTCGTCGAAATTGATGGGCTTGCTGACAAAATCGTAGGCGCCAAGGCGGAGGGCGGCTTTTACGTCGTCGAGTTGGGGATCGGCAGTCATCATGATGACGCTGAGGGTCTCGCCGGCCTGTTTGAGCTTTTCGAGAACTTCGATGCCGCTGAGATCGGGCAGGTGAACGTCGAGCAAGATGGCGTCAACGGGATCGGTCTGGAGCATGCGCAGGGCTTCTTCACCAGAAGAAGCTTCGATGGAGAGATAGCCGAACTCTGTGCACTTCTGGGTGAGCGTCCAGCGGACGAGCTTGTCGTCATCCACTATTAGAATTCTCTTTTGCGCCATGGGGTCACTTTATCATCCCGCCGGAGGACCTGCACTTCTGGAAAGATTTGTCCTCGGCCGCTCCATAGGGAGATGGATGCGGAAATGGGTGCCTTGGCCAAGCGTGCTGCTGGCCTCGATCTTGCCGCCGTGGGACTGGACGATTCCATGGGCGAGAGAGAGGCCGAGTCCGGTGCCTTCCTTGCGGGTGGTAAAGAAGGGCCGAAAGATTTTTGGGAGCGCGTCGGGAGAGATGCCTTTGCCGTTGTCTTTGACGCTGATGAGGGCGTGATCGTCCTCGCGGGAGAGCGCGATATCGACGGCGCCTTCCCCGGGGATGGCCTGGATTCCATTAAGCACCAGATTCAGGACGACCTGCTGGATGAGTGCGGGATCGTGGTTGATCAGAGGAAGAGAAGGGTTCGGTGTGAATAAAACTTTCACGGGGCGCGTGCGGACTTGCTGCTGGGCAAGCATTACGGCTTGCTCGATTGTGATATTCAGGTCGGCCGGATGAAAAGTGGGAGGCCGAGGGCGGGCGTAGGAGAGCAGATCGTTCAGGATGTTCTGGATGTGGAGGATTTCGTTCTGGACGTCGGCGAGAACGGCGCGGCTGGCGCTTTCGGCGGGCAGTTCCTTGCCCATGACGTCGACGACGCCGGCGATCCCAGCGAGCGGATTGCGAATTTCGTGGGCGAGGCCGGCGGCTAGTTCGCCGAGCGTGGCCAGGTGTTCGGCGCGGCCCAGTTCTCGGCGGTGGAGGTCTTCAATTTCCAGGCGGTTGCGCTCGAGTTGCTCGATCATTTCGTTGAATTGCCGGCCGAGCTGGCCAATGTCGTCGCGGCGCTGCGCGAAGCTTACCCGGGCGGATAAATCGCCGCGGCGGACGCGGGCGATAGTGTCCATGAGGTCTTCGAGCGGGCGCTCAACCAGAACGAGCAGGACGGAGAGAAGGACGAAGCAGAGCAGAATGGCGAAGCAGACGGAAGCGATCAGAATGAGCTGCGCTTCATGAATGCCGAGGGTTTCCAGGACCGAGGCGATGGCGACGATGCTGAGGAGCAGCACAGCGATAATCGGAATGAAGACTTTCCATTGCCAGCGGATTCCGGTGGCCCATCGCACGATCGGGGGCAGGTTCATGGGAGTATCACATCAAAGAGGCAGCTAGTTCGCAAGGAAGGATGTCACATTGGCTGGAATTGCGCCCGCCACGGGGGGTTCAGTCCGGGCGGGCAAATGGCGCCCGCCTCCCTTCCTTTGTCAGGGCAAGCAGAAGGAGGCCGCCACAAGGATTGTGGCCAGCGGAGTTGTTTTTCTTCTACAATCGGGGGCGCATGGCGGAGAAGTTGAGGCGAACAGATAGGTAATTCGGGCGTTTGCGGAGGATGCTGTGGCTGCTGCTGATTCCTTTGATCTGGTGGTGCTGGGTTGCGGGCCGGCGGGCGAAAAGGCCGGTGCGCAGGCTGCGTATTTTGGGAAGCGCGTGGCTGTGGTGGAACGCGCGCCTGCCGTCGGGGGGAGTTGCATCAATACGGGCACGGTGCCGAGCAAGACCCTGCGGGAATCGGCGCTCTATTTTTCGGGATTGAAGCAGCGCGGCTTGTATGGAATCGATTATTCGTTGAAGGAAAACTTGACGGTGCAGGATTTCATGCACCACGAGCGCGAAGTGGTGGAGATGGAGCGTTCGCGGATTTTGAAGAATCTGGAACTGCACAAGATTGAGTTGGTGCGCGGTCAGGCGACGTTTGAAGACGACCATACAGTGGTGGTGAGCAGTTCAAAGGGAATGCGGCGCTTGCGTGGCGAGGTGATCCTGATCTCTACGGGATCAAAGCCGCACCGTCCGGCGGAGATTGCGTTTGACGACGTGCATACGTTTGACTCCGACACGTTTTTACAGATGGACCGGATCCCCAAGAGCCTGGCGGTGATTGGCGGCGGAGTGATCGGCTGCGAGTATGCATCCATTTTCATGGCGCTGGGTGTGGATGTGACTTTGGTGGACGGCCGCGACAAGTTGCTGCCGTTCCTGGATACGGAGATTTCAGAGCGGTTGCGGGACCGGTTTGCCTCGCTGGGCATGCACTTGTGGTTCAACGAGCGGCCGGTGAAAGCGGAGAATACGGCGTCGGGTTCGCGGCTGACGATGAAGAGCGGAAAAGTGCTGGAGGTGGACGCGGCGCTGTTTGCAGCGGGTCGGCGCGCAGCGGTGGACGGGCTGGCGCTGGAGAAAGCGGGCCTTGCGTTGAATGACAAGGGATACATAGCGGTGGATGAGAATTTCCGGACCGCGGTGCCGCATATTTATGCGGCTGGGGATGTGATTGGTTTTCCGGCGCTGGCGTCAACTTCGATGGAGCAGGGCCGCGTCGCGGTGTGCCATGCATTTGGATTGAAGTACAAGCAGCGGGTGGCATCGCTGCTGCCGATGGGGGTATACACGATTCCGGAAATTTCCGCGGCGGGCGAGACGGAGGAGAGCTGCAAGGAAAAGAAAATTGATTACTGCGTGGGGCGGGCGCGCTACGACAACAATGCGCGCGGGCACATTACAGGCGATACAGCGGGCATGTTGAAGCTGATCTTTGCGAAGGCCGACAGGAAGCTGCTGGGGGTGTGCGTGATTGGAGAGTCAGCGACGGAGTTGATTCACGTGGGGATGATGGTGCTCGACAAGGGCTTGACGATTGATGAATTCATCGAGATGGTGTTTAACTATCCGACGCTGTCCGAGATGTACAAATACGCTGCGTATGATGGGCTGGGGAATCTTTCGGGGCACAAGTTGCGCGAGGGCTAGAGGCTCTCGCGTCTTGCTTGCCTCGGACATCGAATAAGCAAAGGGGAGACATTTTATGCCACTCGTTCGCATCGATCTGCGCGCAGGGAAGAGTGCGGAGTATCGCAAGGCGTTGGGAGAGGGAGTGCATCGCGCGATGATTGACGCGTTGGCGATTCCACCCGATGACCGCTTTCAGGTGATTACCGAACATCCAGCGGAAGGATTGGTCTACGATGCGCACTACCTGGGCATCCCGCGAACTGACAGCGTTGTCTTCGTGCAGATAACGTTGAGCGCCGGGCGGAAGCCTCAGCAAAAGCGGAAACTTTTCAAGCGGATGGCGGAAATACTTGCGGAATCTCCGGGGCTGAAGCCGCAGGAATTGGTGATCAACCTGGTGGAAGTGGTGTGGGAGAACTGGTCGTTCGGAAACGGCGACGCGCAGTATATGGATAGCTGATTTTGCTCTGGAATCGCGCGATGCTGATGTAAATTCAGGTTATGCGCGCATCTGTGGTTTTTATTTTGGTTCTTCTTTTGTCCGTCTCGGGAATTGCGATTTGCTTCGCAAGACTGCAGCCGCAGACTACCCATCTTGCCGGCCCACACATCTATGTGGGCTTCGATCGTAATGAATACCCCGGCGATGGAGTGTTGCCTTTGCTCCGAAAATCCTATTCTTTTGCCAGTTACTGGTTGAGTCCGCCGCCGGGCGAGAAAGCCAATTCCTGGATTGGCAAACGCGGTGTGATGCAAGCGCACGGATTTGGATTTCTGCTTTTGTATCAAGGGCGAACTTCCAGTCAGCTTCCCTACAAAAAAGATTCGGTCGAGGCAGGGCTCGCCGATGCGCGGGCAGCTGCGGCAACTGCTCGCCGGGAGGGCTTTCCGGAGGGCTCGGTGATTTTTCTGGATGTGGAAGAGGGCGGCAGATTTTTCGACGGATATCATGCGTATTTGCGGTCGTGGGCAGAGGCTCTGACAAAAGAGAAATTCCATCCGGGGATCTATTGCTCGGGAATCGTGGTGGATGAAGGAGAAGGCTCAACGATTATTTCGGCAGACGATATTCGCGCGCACATTGGTGTAGTTGACGTCGTGTATTGGGTTTATAACGACGCCTGCCCGCCTTCGCCGGGGTGCGGGGTTCCGCAAAAGCCGCCTTCGCCGGCGGCGAGCGGCGTTGCGTACGCAAGTGTGTGGCAGTGTGTACGGTCGCCGAGGGAAAAGCAGACTGCGCGGCATTGCCGCGGCTATGCGCCGGATGGGAATTGTTACGCGCCCGGTGATGCGGGGCGCAAATGGTTTTTGGATGAGAATGTAGCGACGACGAACGATCCTTCTGCTCCACGCTAAAGCGATCGGTTAGAACGTGGGATTGCGGGGGAATTTGAAGTAGGGGAGGCGGACGCCGCTAATGAAGATTTGGTCGGCGCGAATGGCCGTGGGCGCTTCGAAGCCCACGGAGCCGCCTGCGGTGACGAAGTCGTCTTGATCTACGCCGTCGCCGCTGACGCCCAAGCCGCCGACGAGCGTGCCGTTCTTGAATAATCCGACCGCGCCTGGAAAGAAGACCACACCGCTTTTGTTGCTGTTGGCCGCGCCGGTTTGATTACCCTGCGTGCAGGGGTTCTGCACGTCCTGCAAAAATAAATTGTAAAAAGGGCCGTCGCCGGAGCCGTTAATGCCCGGCGGAAAGAGTGGTTGTGCGCCGAAGCTGATCGTGCGGCTGGTTACGGCGGTACCCATGGGGACGCCGGGAAGATCGGCAGTGGTGCGGTTGGGACCGTTGAAGTAGACCATGTTGCGGGCTTTGCTGGCGGCAACATCAATACTGAAAATCGTGGAGTCCGGCATGCGGCGGAGGCCGATGAGGGTGCCGTCGAGATCGGCAACGGCGATCACCATGCTTGTGGCAGAACTGGTAGGCAAGCGGATGGCAGCACGAGTCTTTTCCGCTGTGGCTTGGGCGTTGTCCAAAACCTGCTGGACCTCGGCGGCGGTCAGCATGCTTCCCGCAGTGGGCTGGATCAGATCATTGATGGGAGGCTGCCCGTTGCTGCAAGCCGCGGGGAGGTCCGGGCAAATCTTGAAATAGTTGCCATTGGCCGTTCCGGGGTTGGCTCCCGCGGGGAGGGACGTGTTGTTGACCAGGGGCAACGCGATTCCGCCGATGAAGACCGCGCCGGGGTCTGGCAGAGGATTGGGAATAAAACTGAAGCCACTGGTTCTTGCGCCGCTGACGGCGGCAAATTCCGCCGCGTCATGAGAAACACCGGCGACTCCAATTCCGCCGACGACCAGACTTCCACGGAAGATAGGAACTCCACCTGGATTGACTGCGTTGGGATCACTGTCGTCGAGTTGCGACTTTCCGGTGAGGATACCCGGGCCCGTGCCCGCGACTCCGGAGAGAGAATTAGAAGGGTTGATCTCCTTCCCCGGAATAAAATTTGTGGAGAGAGTGCAGCCTCGATTGGTGTTTTCAATGCCGTAGAGGTCAGCGGTGGGGGCGTTGTCGACGCCGGGAGGAAAGTGAATGCCGCTGATAAAGCGAACGGTGCGGGAAGACAGGGGTGCCTGGTCATTACTGAAGTAGGCGGCGGTACGCGCAAGAGCGACCGCGAGGTCGTCGACGTCAACGGCGATGCCAAAATTTCCAATGTCTTTGGTGGTGCCGGGAACGACGCCAGGTTTGTTATAGACAGCGAGAACGTCACCGCGGCGATCGACGACGGCGATTGCCATGGTGCTCCCGTCGACGGCCAGAGCGGCATTTTGAACGATGGACATTACTTCAAGCTTGGTAAGGGGAATGTCCGCCGGAGGAGGCGGATTCTGTTTGACTGGGGCGGGAGAGCCGCCGCAACCGAGAAGAAGAACAGCGATGGCTCCAGCGAGTATCAGCGCAATAAGGATGCCCAGGCCCACGGTCTTGCGGCGCTGGAAGTGAGCGCGGTTCGATTCGACCGGTTTTCGAACGACAGGTTCCATTGGGAGAGCGTTGGGCTTCATGGTACACGCCGGGAACAAGAAATCACGTGGATTGTACCTCTGTTGGAACGAAGTGGTGACTGCTAAATATGAAATGCTGGTGTTGCGGAAAATTCACTGGGCCTGCGGAAAAAGGTTGCCGGAAGAGCGCATTTTTGATTAGTTAGCGGAGACTGTTGTCCACCGGTTGGCCGGGTTCTGCGGAAAACATGACTTCCGATTCGTTGCGCATGGCGGGGTTCTTCAGATTGGCGCGGGTCGCTGCGTGCCTCCTGGCCGGAGCTGCGACTGGCCGCGAAACGGTCGCGCAGCAGCCTGCTGCTCCGGCTTCTTCCTCTGAACAGCAGACCCATGAAGCGGGGCCGCCACGGCGCATCCCGCGGCAGGAAGCTCTAACTACGGCGGCGTTGGACGGTACGGTGCGGGAACAGGTTTCGGAAGGCGTGATGCGACCCGTGGGCGGGGCGCGGGTTCAGATTCGAAATGTGCAGACGGGACAAGTGAATACGACGCTGGCGACGGGCGAGGGAGTTTTTCGACTGCTGCTTTTACCCCCGGGCGGATACGAATTGCGGGTGGAGGCGGAAGGCTATGAAGGGCTGACGATTGCGTCGGTGTCACTGAACGCGAACGAAGTGGTGACGCTGGAGATTCGGCTGGTGCCGAACGGCGTGGCGGAAGCGCGTTCTCGATTGCCGCGGCAGCCGGAGCTTGGGCCGCCGCTGCCCGCGGAAGCCGCAGTGATGATGGGATCGTACCGTGAATTCCGCCACCGGCTGGATTCGGATCCGAATTACATTTTGGAGCTTTCGCCGGATGTTTTGCCGCCGATTTCGGATGTTTTCAATGTGGTGCCGAATCGCTGGGCGCTGGAGCAACCGGATTACCGGCGATACCGGCCGTCAGGCGAATATATTTACACCAAGCCGCACTGGTACGACCCGTTCAATCGCAATCGCTTCAAAGGAGATGAGCCCATCTGGCCCGCAGTGCTGGGGCAGCAGGTGTTTTTGAATGTTACCGCGTCCGAAACTACTTTCATTGACGGGCGGAAAGTGCCTTCCCCAAGCGATGTGAGCGCAGCGCAGGCGGGAAGCAGCGGGTTCTTTGGACGCGGCGAGCAGTTTTTCCTGGACCAGACCTTTCGGTTCACGTTTGATTTGTTTCATGGAGATGCTTCCTTCAAGCCTGTGGACTGGCGCTTTCGGGTGACGCCGGAAGTCAGCTTGAATTATCTGGACGTGAAAGAACTTGGGATTGTGGGACCGGACGTGCGCGCGGGGACGACACGGCTGGACTCGCACGTAGGATTTCAGGAAGCGTTTTTGGAATACAAGGTGCACGACCTTAGCGCAAACTATGATTTTGTTTCGGTGCGTGCGGGGATTCAGGAGTTCAATGCGGATTTTCGCGGGTTTCTGTTTGTGGACGAACAGCCGGCACTTCGCATTTTCGGCGATTTGAAGAGCGACCGGCTGGAATACAACGTCGCGTATTTCAATTTTCTGGAGAAGAACACCAACAGCGGATTGAACACCTTCAGCCGGCGCGACCAGCAGGTGATACTGGGGAACATTTATATCCAGGATTTTTTCTTTCCCGGGTACACGGCGGAATTTCTTGGCGCGTACAACAAGGATGATGGCGGGGTGCATTACGACGACAATGGCTTCCTGGTGCGGCCGGCGCCCGTCGGAAATGTGATCAATCAGGGTGTGGGGGCGATTCCACACAGTATTCAGGTGGGATACTTCGGCTGGCTTGGCAGCGGGCACATCAAGCGAATCAATATCACGCATGCGTTTTACGAGGCGGCGGGGAAAGACAGCTTCAATCCGATTGCGGGGCGGCCGGTTACGGTGAACGCGCAGATGGCGGCGGTGGAGCTTTCGCTGGATCGGGACTGGATCCGCTACCGGATTTCGAGTTTTTATGCGTCGGGTGACCGCGATCCGCGCAACGGGAGGGCAAACGGATTTGACGCGATTGTGGATTTGCCGAGCTTTGCGGGCGGTTTGTTCAGCTTCTGGAACCGAGAGGCGATCCGGTTGACGGGATCGGGCGTGGCGCTGACGACAGATGGCAGCCTGCTGCCCAATATGCGTTCGAACAAAAATGAAGGCCAGGCAAATTTTGTGAATCCGGGAATTTTCCTGGTGAACGCCGGGACGGACATTGACATCACGCCAAAATTGAAGGGATTTATTAATTTCAATTATCTTCGGTTCATGCGGACAGAGCCGCTGGAGTTTGTGTTGTTTCAATCGCCTATTCGCCACAATATCGGCGAGGATTTTGGCGCGGGTGTGACCTACCGGCCGCCGTTGACGGAAAACATTATTTTGACGGGCGGAGCTTCCATGTTGCAGCCGGGGCAGGGTTTCCGGGATATTTACACGGGTCGGACGTTGTTTTCGGTGTTTGGATCGGCGAAGTTGACGTTTTGAGGTTTTTCCAACGTGCGTAAGCTTTTCGAATCCGGGACGCTTGGCGCTCTTTCTGGCGAGCAGGGGAAATCGCGCCTGCTGATTCTATTTTTTGTCGCTGTGTCGTTTTCGTTGCTGGTGTTTGGTTCCGTGCGCCCTCAGGCGGCTTCCGGGGATGCGCAGGGGCCTTACCGCGGGCAATCGCAGGAAGAGGCGATGGCCAAGTCCACGGGCTGCATTTCCTGCCACACGGCTACGGATGAGGCGACGATGCATCCTTCGAAAGGAGTGCATCTGGGCTGCACGGATTGCCACGGTGGAAATAATTCCGTTGCAGTCGCGGCGGGCGTTGCGCCGGCTTCGCCGGAATATCAGGGAGCGAAAGAGAAGGCGCACGTGCAGCCGCGCGATTCGTTTTTCAAGAATCGGACGACGCTGCCCGAAGGCGCTTATACCAAGTGGCTGCAGGAGTCGCCGGAGTTTGTGAAGTTTATTAATCCCGGTGATCTGAGGGTGGCGCGAGAAACCTGCGGGACGGCGGGATGCCATCCGAGCGAGACGCGCGCGGTTTCCACGAACATGATGACGCACTCGGGATTCCTGTGGGGTGCGGCGCTTTACAACAACGGCGGCATTCCGTTCAAGAACACGCGATTTGGCGAGAGCTATGACCGCGATGGCAAGCCACAAACAATCAAGACAAGCCCGCCGCCGACACCGGAAGAGATGCGCGTGAAGGGAGTTTTGCCGGAGTTGACGCCGTTGTATCGGTGGGAGATTTCGCAGCCGGGAAATGTGCTGCGCGTATTCGAACGCGGAGGAGAGAAGAAGGCGGAGATCGGGAACCCGAGCGGGGAAGAGAGTCCGGGAAAGCCCGACGACAAACTGAGCGACCGCGGGTTTGGGACGGAGTTGCGAACCGATCCGGTTTTTCTGGGATTGCAGAAGACGCGGTTGCTGGATCCGGTTCTTTCTCTGCCGGGGACGAACGATCACGCGGGTGATTACCGGTCGAGCGGGTGCTCGGCGTGCCATGTGATTTATGCGAACGACCGCGACCCGGCGCATTCGGGTCCATACGCGCAGTATGGGCACAGCGGTTTCAGCGCTTCGGTGGATCCTACGATTCGCAAGGATGAGCCGGGGCATCCGATCAAGCACACGTTCACGCGGGCGATTCCTTCTAGCCAATGCATGATCTGCCACATCCATCCCGGAACAAATATGGTGACGACCTACTTCGGGCTGACCTGGTGGGACAACGAAATCGACGGCGACAAAATGTATCCGCCGGAGCAGCGGAATCCCAGCGAAGAAGAGCGGTATCGGGCAGCGTTGAAGAATCCGGAAGCGGGCGCGGCCCGCGGGTTGTGGGGCGAGGATAAATTTCTGGAGCAGACGGGGAGCCCGGAATTCAACGCAAAATTGAAGACCACGCAATTTGCCGATTTTCACGGCCACGGCTGGGTGTTTCGCGGAGTTTACAACCACGATCGGAAAGGAAACTGGCTGGACAAAGAGGGGCAATCGATCGCGTTCGACGATCCGCAGAAGTTTCAAAAGGCCGTGCACCTGGCGGACATTCACCTCGAAAAGGGAATGCAGTGCGCGGATTGCCATTTCACACAGGACAATCACGGCAACGGAAAAATTTATGGAGAGCCGCGGGCAGCGGTGGAAATTGACTGCGTTGACTGCCACGGCACGATCCGGCAGAAGGCTACGTTGACCACGTCGGGCCCGGCGGCTCCGGACGCTACGCGAGTGGGCGAACCGCGCGGTCGCAGATTGGACGCGCTGCGCACGCCAACCGGGTTGCGGCGATTTGAATGGCGCGGGGAGAAGTTGTTCCAGCGCTCGATGACCGACGAGAACGTGGAGTGGGAGATCGTCCAGACGAAGGACACGATCACTCCGGGAAATTCGCACTTCAGCATGAAATCGCTACGCGCGAAATTGATGAATAGGGATGGCGAGGCGTTTTCGCAGATGCCGGCGGATGACTCGCGACTGGCGCACGCGAATTCCTCGATGACGTGTTATGCGTGCCACACTTCGTGGACGCCGACCTGCTTCGGATGTCATCTGCAGATGACGGCGAATGTGCGGCGGCCGATGCTGCACAACGAAGGTCTGATGACGAGGAATTACACCAGCTACAACTTTCAGGTGTTGCGCGATGACGCGTATTTCCTGGGCGTGGATGGAACGGTGACGGGACATCGCGTGGCGCCGGCGCGCTCTTCGTGCGCGGTGCTGGTGAGTTCGCAGAATGCCAATCGCGAATGGCTGTACTACGAGCAACAGACGATTTCGGCGGAAGGATTTTCGGGGCAGGCATTCAGCACGTTCGTGCCGCACACGGTGCGGGGGAAAGAGACGAAGCAGTGCAGCGATTGCCACGTTTCGGCGACGAACGACAACAACGCCTGGATGGCGCAGCTGTTGTTGCAGGGCACGAATTTTATGAACTTCATGGGCCGGTACATCTATGTGGCCACCGGCAAGCATGGATTTGAAGCAATCACCGTGGCGGAGCACGACGAGCCGGAAGCAATTTACGGCAGCGACCTGCAGCGGCTGGCGTACCCGGACAATTACAAGAAGTTCGTGGCGGGCAAGCGCGAACTGTCGCCGGTGGCGGAACACGAAGGCACGATTTTCGATATTCAGGCGCGCGGAGAATACGCCTACACGGCGAACGGCAAGGGCGGGATGCGGGTGTATGACATCGCAAATATTGATAACAAGGGTTTTTCGGAGCGGATGACGACCGCGCCGGTTTCGCCGATTGGGCAACGGTTTTATGTGCCGACGAAGGATGCGGTGGCGGTGGCGACGCCGACGACGCTTGGGGTCGATCCCCTGCGCGGAAAGCTCAAGGAAAACGAAGAGCAGACGATTCACCTGATGTACGGATTTCTTTACGTCGCCGACAAGGAAGAGGGGCTGGTGATTATCGGCACACCGGATTTGAAAGCGAAAAGTCCGGGGGTGGGCACACTGCTGGACGGGAATCCGGCAAACAATTTCCTGAAACGCGCGCTGACGTTTAATCCCGGCGGGATGTTGACCGGAGCGCGGCGAATCACGATTGCCGGAACGTTCGCTTACATCCTGACGGACAAGGCGCTGGTGGTGGTCGACTTGGACAATCCGCTGGCGCCAAAAGTGACGGCGACGATTGCAACGCCCCTGCTAAACGATCCTCGCGCGGTTGCAATACAGTTCCGCTACGCGTTTGTGGTGGATCGCGATGGGTTGAAAGTGCTGGATGTGACGAATCTCGCGCAGCCGAAAATTGTGCCGAATGCGCTTGTTCCGTTCGAAGACGCGCGTAACGTTTATGTTGCGCGGACCTACGCTTACGTTTCGGCCGGCAAGCAGGGACTGGCGATTATGGACGTGGAAAAACCGGACGCGCCGAAACTCGACCAGGTGTTTACGGCGAACGGGCAATTGAACGATGTGAATGATGTGAAGATTGGGATGGTGGCGGCAAGCGCTTATGCGTTTGTGGCGGACGGGAAGAACGGGATGCGCGTGCTGCAGATACTCTCTCCGTGGGACGACCCGGCGCATTTTTCGGGCTTCGATCCGCGGCCCACGCCCAAGCTGATTGCTACGGCACACACCAAAGGGTCTGCGTTGGCGATTTCCAAGGGAATTGATCGTGACCGCGCAGTGGATGAGTCTGGGAATCAGTTGGCTGTATTTGGGAGGCGCGGAGCGCGTCCGCTGAATCGAGAGGAGACAGAGAAGCTGTATCTTAGGAATGGGCAGCTATATCAGGTTGCCGATGAGACTCCGGAAGCGCAAAAGTCGGCCTTGAACCGGGCTAGGCCGACGGGCTGGATGGAGCATCTGAGGGGTTGGATTGGGGGTTGGTACTAAAACCTGAAACGGATGCGTGGCCTATCGCTTTTTCTTCGCATCCAACAATACGCTTCCGGCTTGCCGCAAGCTCTTCATTCCAAAGTAGTTCGCAGACTAACTCCATTTTATTCAACCGTTTACCATCCTGCCGCATCTTATACTATTGTCACGAATCATTCACGTTTTCCACGCATAGCACCCATCAAAATAATTCGTGGGGCGACACGGACCGGCACCGGTTAACGTGTATGGGTGGGGACTTTTCGGGCACCCGGCCCGGCTGATGGCCCGCAGGCGCGGGCAGGTTAAGCCTTCCAGGAGAAGGCGCAAAGGTATAGAAAGAAGGAGGACGAATCCTATGGTTAAGCAATATCTACTGGCGAGCGATTTCGACCAGACCTTGAGTTTCAACGACTCCGGCGTAGCGTTGAGCGAGTTGATCGGATTTCACGGCTTTCACGACAAGGTGAAGGGGCTGGCCGAGATGAACCTGGTGCAGCAGGGCGCCGAGCTGTCGTACCTGATTCTGCACGACCCGGAATTCCGGCGGGTGCGCAGGGAGCACCTGGTGCAGACCGGCAAGAAAATACGGCTGAAGCACGACGTGGACCTGTTTGCGCGTTCGCTGGAGAACATTTCGGATGGCTACAAAATTTCGTTTTACGTGATTTCCGCGGCGCCTGTGGAGATTATCCAGTCGGCGCTGGAGGGGATTGTGCCGCCAGACCACATTTTCGGGACGAGGTTCCGGTACAACGAGGCGACGGGAGAAGTTGACTCCATCGTGAGGGCCTCTGCCGGCTGGGGGAAGATCACGGTGCTCGAAGAGTTGCGGGCGAGCTTGGGCATCAGCCACGACCATATTATTTATATGGGCGACGGCAGTTCGGACTTGCCGGTGATGATGCACGTGAACCAGTACGACGGGCTGACCATCGCGGTGTCGGAAGCGAAGTTCATTTCGCGGATCGCGCGGCGAACAGTGCTGAGCGACAACGCGATGAGCGTGCTGGTGCCGGTGTTGGAAGAAGTGCTGCACTGGGATTCGCCGGAGATCCGGAGATTCTTCGCGTCGCGCGGATTGATGCTGCGCGAATGGGACAAGATGCGCACCGATTTGCTGACGATTGAAGAGAATTCAGTGCCGAACACCACGGTCGCTTTGCAATAGGTGGCTGTTAAGGAAATTGGCGGGGTGCCGCTTTGCTGCGCCCCGCTTTTTTATTTGTTGGACGGATTCGAAGTGCACTTTGAGGCGCTTTCGGCCGCCTTTCTGCGACAAGCAGGGTAAGGAGGCTAAAGGAGCGACCCTCGGGATGACAGATGGCGGAGATTTGCTATGCTGGTTTTTTGAGGAGGGCGGAATGGCGCGGAAGAATATTCTGATGCTGGTGGGAGATTACGTTGAGGATTATGAGGTGATGGTGCCGTTTCAGGCGCTGATGATGGTGGGACACTCGGTGCATGCGGTTTGCCCGGGGAAGAAGTCGGGCGAGGTGGTGCGAACGGCGATTCATGATTTTGAGGGCGACCAGACGTATTCGGAGAAGCGCGGGCACAATTTCGCACTGAATGCGACGTTCGACTCGGTCAAGGCGGAAGATTACGACGCGCTGGTGATTCCAGGAGGGCGCGCGCCGGAGTACATCCGGCTGAACGCGAAAGTGCTTGAGATCGTCCGGCACTTTGCCAACGCTAAGAAGCCGATCGCCGCGCTCTGCCACGGTGCGCAGGTTTTGGCCGCGGCGGGGGTATTGCAAGGAAAGAAGTGCAGTTGCTATCCCGCGGTGGCGCCGGAAGTCACAATGGCGGGTGGAACATTTGCGGATGTGGCCATGACCGAAGCCGTTGTGGACGGCAACCTGGTGAGCGGACCGGCGTGGCCGGCGCATCCTGCATGGCTGGCGAAATTTCTGGGAGTGCTGGGAACACGCATCGAGCCGTAAATGGTTTCCCGGACGGATGCGATTCCGAAGGATTCATCGAACTCAAAATTGCGATTGGCTGGTTTTGTTAAATGAATGCACGGGTTTCCCCTTCCTAAAAATCTGGCCAGCGTCCATAATCATTTGTTTTGCTAATCCACATTGAGGCGAGCAAGGCACCATGGCGAACATCAACGTAAAAAAGGGCGTGATCGGAATCCTAACCGGAGGTGGCGACGTGCCGGGCTTGAACCCGGCCATCCGCGCGGTCACATTTCGTGCGCTCCGCGAAGGGTACGAAGTCATCGGCATCCGCCGGGGTTGGGCGGGGCTGGTGGACATGGTCCGCGACGAAAAGCACGACAATTCGAACAATTTTCAGCGGCTGACGGAGGACGTGGTGAACCGCGCGGGGCGAACCGGAGGCACCTTTCTGCATTCTTCGCGGACGAATCCCGCGCGGGTCAGCAAGAGCAGCGTGCCGGATCATTTGAAGGGCGAGTACAGCGCCGAGAAGAACGATCTGACGCCCGAGGTGCTGAAGAATCTGGCCTGGCTGGGGATCGAGTACATGATTCCTATCGGCGGCGACGATACGTTGAGCTACGGCGTGCGGTTGTACCAGGAAGGTGTCCGAGTCGTGGCTATTCCAAAGACGATGGACAACGACGTGCCGGGAACGGATTACTGCATCGGCTTCAGCACCTGCATCACGCGCACGATTCAGATGACCAATGCGCTGCGGACTTCGGCTGGGTCGCATGAACGGTTTATGGTGCTGGAGGTTTTCGGGCGGTACGCGGGATTCACGGCGATGCTGCCAACGATGGCAGGCGCGGCGCATCGCTGCGTAATTCCGGAACACAAATTCAAGATCGATCAGTTGACGGAGCTGCTGGTGAACGACCGCAATCGGAATCCCAGCCGGTACGCGATTGTGCTGGTCTCCGAAGGCGCGATGTTCGAAGGCGGGGAGATGGTGTTCCAGAAAGATTCGGCCGATGCGTTTGGCCACAAGAAGTTGGGCGGCATCGGGGAAGTGGTGGCTGAAGAACTGACGGAGCTTTCGCCGAAATACAACAATGGGAAGAAAATCGAGTGCATCAGTCAGAAGCTGGGTTACCTGGTGCGCTGCGGCGATCCGGACGCGATTGATTCCATCGTGCCGATGGCGTATGGCAACCTGGCGCTGGATCTGCTGCTCAACGGCATTCACGGGCGGCTTGTAGTTCTGAAAAACGGTCGCTACGACAACATGCCGATCGAAACAGTCACTGCGACAAAGAAAATCATTAGCCTCAAGGAGCATTACAGCATCGAGCGGTTGCGTCCCATGTTCAAGAGCTTTGAGATGAAACCGTTGTTTCTGATGACCAGCGAACTAGCCTGAACCTTTTCCGGGGCGCGCAGAAGCGCTTGCGCGCTCGGCTTTCTTCCTGCATTCTTACTGTGCTCACCAATCAGCAAATGCCCGCCATTGCTGCTCCAGGGGGTTCGTATGCCCGACGCCACGCCTCCCACGCCTACCATCGCCAAGAATCACCGCGCGCTGATCGTGCGCTCCGGCCCGGAGATCGATCAGTTGTTGACCAACCTTTTCCACCAGGAAAAATGGGAGATGCAATTCGCCGCGAATAACGCAGAAGCGCTGCGGCTTGCCAAGGATGCGGCATTCGACGTGATCCTTACCGGAGAGCGGACGCCGGGAAAAGAAGACATCGAACTGCTTCGGCGGCTGCGGATGGCCCGGCCGCACACGAGGTTGATTATTTTGACGGAGGAATTTATTCCCGGCGACGTACTGGCCGCGATTCGAGAGCGTGCGTTCAGTTATTTTTCGCGGCCGTTTTCGACGGAGCGGCTCGCGGAGATGATTCGCATCGCGATGTCCGGGCCGTTCTGGGACGACGGGATTGAAGTGCTTTCCGGCACTCCGAATTGGGTGCGGCTCTGCGTTCGCTGCGACCTGCCAACCGCGAACCGATTGCTGCAGTTTTACCGCGAGGCTTCGGACTTGCCCGATGCGGAAACGGAAGAGGTGGCCACCGCGTTTCGAGAAATTCTGATGAATGCGATGGAGCACGGCGGTCAGTTTGATCCTTCGCAGCACGTGGAAGTGAGCTACGTACGGACGCGGAGGATGGTTTTGTGCCGAGTGAAAGATCCGGGCCAGGGATTTTCGCTGGAGGAGTTGGAGCACAGCGCGATCGCCAATCCGGAGGAAGATCCCTTCAAGCATATGGAAACGCGCGAAGCACAGGGCAAGCGCCCCGGGGGATTCGGCATTCTGATGGCCACGAAGCTGGTGGACGATCTAATTTACAACGAGAAGGGCAACGAAGTGCTGCTGGTGAAGTATCTGGATAAGCCTGCCGCCGCATCGGGGTCGTAGGGTCTTCCAAAATCCTAAACGGCGGACTGCAGCGGGGGTCAGGCGCTCGCGGGCGAAACGAACAGCATGATCAGGAAATAGGCGACAATAGCCGCTGCGAGAACAATTGCGGCTGTGAAACGCCGACGGTTGGGATTTGGAGCGTCCTCCAGGAGATCACCAATCGAGGAACTCAGGAAGAAAACTTCCGCGCCGGCGCCCAGGCTGGCCGCAACTTCCACCAGACCGAACTGGTGGAATAGAGCCAACAGAAAAGTAACACCGCAGGCGACGGCGGCCAGAGCCGTCACGACGATGACCACCAAATGTGCTTTCATGCGCCTATTTTTGCCCCTTCGAGTTTGAACATGGCCCTTTCTATCATGCAACTCTCTTTTATGTAACTGCGGCCAGCGGCATCACATCCAAATATTGAATTCAAGATTTGAGGTGACGAATGGATTTTCGGGCGCTTGGAAAAGCGGGTCCGACCGTGTCGGCGTTGGGGCTCGGCTGCATGGGAATGTCGGAATTTTACGGCTCGAGGGATGATGCTGAGTCGATTGCCACGATCCACCGCTCGATTGAGCTGGGGATGAGCTTTCTGGATACCGCGGACGCTTATGGATTTGGCGACAACGAGGTGCTGGTCGGAAAGGCGATACGTGACCGGCGAGAGAAAGTCTTTCTGGCCACCAAGTTTGCCCTCGTCCGCGACCGCAACAATCCCGTGACGCGCAATGTCAGCGGGAAACCGGAATATGTGCGCGCGGCATGCGACGCCAGCCTGAAGCGATTAGGCGTGGAAACCATCGATCTTTACTACCAGCATCGCGTGGATCCTAATACTCCGATTGAGGAAACCGTTGGCGCGATGGCGGAACTGGTGCGCCTCGGAAAAGTGCGATACTTGGGGCTTTCGGAGGCTTCGGTCGCGACCATTCGCCGCGCAAATGCCGTTCATCCGATTGCGGCGCTCCAGTCCGAGTATTCCTTGTGGACACGGGATCCGGAGGATGAGGTTTTGCGGACCACGCGTGAGCTTGGGATTGCCTTCATCGCGTACAGCCCGCTAGGGCGCGGGTTTCTGACCGGGCAGATCAGGAAATTCGAAGATTTGGAGGCGGATGACTACCGGCGGAATTCGCCGCGTTTTCAGGGCGAGAATTTTCAGAAGAACATCGACCTGGTGGCGCGAGTAGAGAAGATTGCGCGAGAGAAGAACTGTACGCCGGGGCAGTTGGCGCTAGCCTGGCTGTTGGCGCAGGGCAAGGACATCATTCCGATTCCGGGGACGAAGCGGCGAAAGTATCTGGAAGAAAATGCCGGCGCTCTTAGCGTGAGACTGAACGCGGAGGATTTGCGGCGCATTGAAGAAGTGGCGCCGAAGGGCGCAGTCGCGGGCCTCAGGTATCCCGAGACGATGATGACCTGGGTGAATGGTTAAATTTCGCCTGCTCCTGGGTTATTTCCCACCGGTTTGCAAGCCCGGGAAGAGATATGTGGGTTTCACTTCCTTGCGTTTCGACCAATCGTGATAGGTGTGGCATTCAAAGCAGCGGGATTCGGCGTGGTCGGAGCCGGGCGCGTGGCAGGTCTTGCAATTTGCGAGAGGCGGAACCAGGACGTCGCTAGTTTCCTTGCTGGTGAGCGCTCCGGGATGGCAGCCCGCGCAGGAAAATCCGCGGTGGGCGTCGTGATCGAAGCGCGCGTGCGGCATCCAGCGCTCGGTAAGTTGAGCTTCGGCTACGTGGGGCAGGGAAGCGCCTTTCGGCACGTTCAGCGCGTGACATTGTTTACAGGTTTTGCGCCAGAGGAGTTCTTCGGCGTCGGCCGTCCGTTCGGCAACCCACTGGGTCGGAGTTAGAACGCGCACTTCAGGCGGCAACGGTTTCCCCGTTAAATCGCGTTGCGGATCACGCACCACGCGCACGTCGGCGGGATGCGCGGCGATATATTCCTGGAATTTCTTCACTACAAATGCATGAACAACATCCGGCTTGTCGTGCGGCACGCCGATGTCGAAGCGCTTGTCGAAAGCGAGCAAGTGGCATGCGGCGCAGGCGGTGGAGAATTTTACGGGAGCCATGTACGCGCGACCCATAGAGTGGCGCGGCTGCAACGTTTCCGATTTCACCGGCAGCAAGACATCTTTGCTGTCGTAGGCAACTTTGGCGTCGACATAATTTGCATCGGCGTACGGCCAGGAGGCTTTGACGGCTTCGGGGCGATGGCAATCGGCGCATTCCATCTGGACAAGCGGGCCGTTGGGACCGCGGCGGATAGGCTTCATGTGGATGGAATGGTTCAGCAGGACAGTTCCGGGGTCTTTGAAGTTCTTGCGCAGGGCGGCGATTTCAGGATGACCGTCTTCGAGCGTGCGAATGTTGGTGGCATAAATCGGATTGCCTGTGGAAACTTTCAGATGCGAGTGGCACTCGGAGCAGCTGATGTTGCTTCCGGCAACGATGTTGACGCGGCCGCGATGTTCGACGTGGCAGGTGGCGCAATTTGGGACGTCGGCGCGGAACTGATTCTCGTGGTGCATCGGCCCATCGTGGCACGAGAGGCAGGCTGTGTCGGCGGCCTTGAAAGAGAAATCGCCCGCTTTTTGAACGTGGCAGGCGGCGCACTGTTTTTCCAGCACGGCGTGGGGTTCGCTCATGCGTCCACTGGAATAAACGCGGGAATCGCGAGAGTAGCCGCGCCACGCGATCCAACCGATGGCGAGCAGAGGAATGAGGATGACCAGGATGAGCCGGGCGCGCTTGAACGGAGTGGAGCGCTTGAAATAGTTCAGGTCAATGCGCTGGGCGACCGTTTTGGTTGTGCGTGTTCTGGGCACTGTCTACTCGCTACTCTGCAAACCGTTCCGTTTAATATCGCAACGCCATCACGGCGTGAATGGCTCCCAGCAAAATCAGGGCCAGCGAAAGCGGAATGTGTACCAACAGCCAGCCGTGCAGCCAGCGATGCAGAAGTTCCTGGCGCATCAGTTGCCGCGTTTCGTCGCAGATGCTGAGAAGATCGTCGAGAGCGGGATGTGCCACGGGCGGCATCAATCGGCGCAAAGCGGCGAAAGCGCTTTTCGCGAGCTCTGGATCGCCGAGGCGCTGGCGTTGCCAGGCGGGCGCTTCAAGAAACGCTCGCACTTCGGAAAAGTAGAAAAGGCGAAGGGGCTTGCTCTCTTCTTCCGTCAACAGAAGAATTTCGGGAGCCATGGCAACGGCGGCGCTTGCACCCGCGCTGACCGCGGCCGATGTTCGCAGCGGGGCAGCGGTGGCGGAGATGGGGCGAAGCGCGGTGAAGCCGCCGGCGCGCTGGCCTTCGTCGATTTCCTTAACGAGTCCCATGCGGCCGCAGACGCTTTCGACCAGCTTGTCCGCTTCCATTCGCAGGGCTTTGCGGACGTTGCCGATTTCGTCGTAGATGGTTTCAAGCGGCACGTCATTGGTCATCACGCGCGGCACATAATTCTGCAACACCGCGCCATACAAGCCGCTGCCGACGGTAACGATCGTCAGCCACATCAGCACGCGCGTCAGCGTGCCGCCGAAGTGAAATCCCCCATGGAACAAAATCATCGGCAGGCTCAGCAGTCCGAGCCACAAATGCCCGCGCATCCAGGCTTGTGCGCGGCCGAGTCTCCAAGTGGGAACGCGTTTCCTTGCCCCAAGCAGAGCGGCGAAGATCATGAAAGCGAAGCCGGTGATACCGAACACCAATCCCATGAAGCTGCCGCCGCTTGGCCCGGTCGGCGATTGCAGGACATATATGACGTAGGCAACGGCGCTGACCGCCAGGAGGGCGATTGATCCGAGCGCCCATCCGCGTTGTGTGTGATCCATTCTCATGCGCGTGCGCTCATTTTGCGTGGCCTTGGCCGAGAATCTCGCCAAAGAATTTTCGCGGATCGACGCGGTGCGCGGCGTCGTGCGGGCATGCGTAGACGCAACTCGGTTCTTTCAAGTGCGTGCAGAGATCGCAGGACGTCGCTTTCTGTTTGATGACGGCTTTCTTGCGGCCGGCATGTTCGGGATCATCAGCTAGCACTTCGAAAGGATGCAAATTGATGTTGCCGTAAGGGCAGTTGCGCGCGCAGAGTCCGCAGCCGATGCACCAGTCCTCGATGATCACTTCGAGCGAATTGCGCCGGCGAATCGAACCGACAGGGCAGCCGACCATGCAGAGCGGGTCGCGGCATTGGCGGCAAGAGGTGGCGACCAGATAGTTCTCGAAGCGCAGGCCATCTCGCACCAGGCGAGTAACCCCGTCGTGAGCGTCGGCGCAGGCATTCACGCAGGCATCGCAGCGCGTACAGTTTTTCAAGTCGAGAATCAGCAGGCTTTGCGCTTCCATCAGGCCTTGCGAGAGGAATTGGTCGAGCGGGACGCGCTCCACCATCTGCAGTCGATGTTCGTTCGCGGCGCGGCGTTCGGCGGCTACTTTTTCGAGGCCGGCGCGGATGTTGGGGAATTGCTCCACCATCTGTCGGAAGTCGTCGCCGGAGATTTTCACGACCTCGACGTGGTCGAGGGCAACGCAGGTTGCAGTGCGGGCGCCTCCGCCGAGCAGGCCGATTTCACCGAAATAGTCGCCGCGCGAGAGATACGCCAGGACAAGTTCGCCGCCTGGATATTCTTCGGTGATTTTCACAAAGCCGATGCGGACCAGATAGAAACTGTCGGCGGGATCGCCTTGGCGCGCGATTGCCTGGCCCGGGGCGTAGCGCACGAGTTCCACGCTTTCTTTCAAGTGAGCGATGAAATCGGGGGAGAGTTCAGAGAACATCGGCACGCCGCGGAGATGATTCTCGAGGGCGCGGCGGCGGTAGTTCTGGTCCACTTGGGAGCGGAATGTCTTGTTCTTCTGCATGATGTCGAGGACGTTGCGCAGCATTTCGTACGCGACGACATCGGTTTCCGCGCGCACAGTGGCGGAGCGCGGGTAAAAATTCATGCAGGTCATTTCCCCGAAGAGGTCGCCCGGGCCAAGTTCGGCGACGGGATTGCCATAGGCGAGGTCGACGGAGGCATCGATCGGAATCGTGCGATCGCGGGTTTCTTCGGCGCGTTTGTCGTCCTCGCGGCCGACCAGCGAGCTTTTCAATTTTTTGAAAAGGCCGAGGGCGCCACCTTCGGTTTTCACATGCGCTATGGGCGTGGAAATGGAAACCTGGGCTTTGCCTTCGAGGATATAAAACGCCGTCGAGCCGAAATCGCCTTCGCGGCAGACAACGTCGCCCCGACGGAAACGGCGTTTTACGATTGCGCCGCGATTCAGTTCCAGGAAAGTTCCGGAAACGCCGGCAAAGACGGGGAGCTTGTGAAGTTCTTCGGAGGTGAGCCCGGCATCAGCGCCGGCCACGAGCGCCGTGCCCGCGACGCTCTTATTGGTGAGCGCGCCGGTGGGACACGAAACCATGCATTCGCCGCAGGAGATGCAGGTGGAATCGCCCATCGGGGCATTCAGGTCGAAGGCAATGCCCGCCGCGTATCCTTTGCCCATACGGCCGAGGACGAAATTGTTTTTGATTTCGTCACAGCCGCGGATGCAGCGGTCGCACAGGATGCAGGCGTCGTGGTCTACGGCGATGGCAAGAGAGGAATCGTCGTGGCCTCGGGAAATGGTGCGACGCGGGAATCTAGGCGTGCCGACGCCGGCTTCCTTCGCCAGCGTTTCCAGTTCGCAATCGCCCGAATTTTCCTGGCGCGCGCAAGGGGAAGGGTGATCCGACATTAGTAACTCGAGGAGTGTTTTGCGGGCGGCCAGAACTTTCTCGGAATTCGTCTGCACTTTCATGTTCGGTTCGACGGGCCGAACGCAAGCGGCGCCGAGAACGCGCGCGCCAGTATCCACTACACACAGGCGGCAGACGCCGACGGGCGTCTGGCTCTGCAAGTGGCACAGGGTGGGAATCGTGATGCCATTCATGCGCGCGGCATCGAAAACGGTCGTACCCGGGGGCACCTGGACGGCTTTCCCGTCGATGGTGAGTTCGACCATGCCGGCGGGAGTCATGGCCGAATCCCCACGCGCGGCAATTCCGCCAGTCGATTCGCGGCGGAGAAGCAGATGCCGCTGGGGCATTGTCCCTTCATGACGTGGGCATCGACTTCCAGGCGAAAGTGTTTCAGGACGGATTGAATCGGTGCGGGAACGATTTGGCCGAGACCGCAGATGGAAGTCTGGCTCATGGCCGCAGAAAGATCGTCGACAAGTTTCATGTCCGCGGCGAATTGCGACTCGCTGACGCCCCCATGCGTCCATCGCGTGAGGATCTCCACCATTTTTTGCGAGCCCATTCGGCAGGGAACGCACTTGCCGCAGGATTCGTTACGATAAAACTTGACGGCGTTCAGGGCCATATCCAGCATGCAAGTGGTCTCGTCGCAAACGACGATGGCGCCGGAGCCGAGCATGGAGCCGGCTTCGGCCAGCGCCTTAAAATCCAATTTCACTTCGACCATGGAAGCGGGCAGATAACCCGAGGACGGGCCGGAAGGAGCGAAGGCTTTCAATTTTTTCCCGCCGCGGATGCCGCCGGCACGGCCGAAGATCACTTCGCTCATGGACGTGCCCATGGGAACTTCGAAGACTCCGGGATTCTCCACCTGGCCGCTGACGCCGACGAACTTCAGTCCGCGGGAGCCACTCACCCCCGCGGCTTTGTACCACTCGACGCCACGCGCCAGTATCTGTGGCACGTTGGCGAAGGTTTCGACATTATTAATCACAGTTGGCTTTTGCCAAAGCCCCATTTGTCCGGGGAAGGGCGGCTTGTTGCGGGGCTCGGCGCGATGGCCCTCGATAGCTTCGATCAGGGCGCTTTCTTCACCGCAGATGTAGCCGCCGGGGCTGACGAAAATTTCCAAATCGAAATCAAGATCGCTGCCGAGGATTTTCTTGCCGAGCAATCTCAATTCATAGCAGCGGCGGAGCTCTTCTCCGAAAATTTCTTCCTGCAACGGGTATTCGTGGCGGATGTAAAGAATGCCGCGCTTGGAGCCGGTGACAAGCCCGGCGAGGGCCATGCCTTCGATCACCAGATGCGGAAGGTGGCTGAGGATGAAGCGGTCCTTGATAGTGCCCGGTTCGCTCTCGTCGGCGTTGCAAACGATGTAGCGCACGGGATCGGTCTGCTTGCGAACCAGGTCCCACTTCATCGAAGTGGGAAATCCCGCGCCACCCATGCCTTTAAGTTCGGCTTCTTTCAACGTGGCTAGCAGGCCGTCCCAATCCTTGCTGGCGACGAAGCGGCGCAGAACACCGTATTTTTCGCCGTCACCGTACGGATCCGAGGCGCAGGCGACGCGATTTTCGTGCGAATGTTCAACGTGCGGGTGATCGCCCCGGATTGCGAGACGCACCAGGTCCTCGACCTTGTCTGCATTCACATGGACGTGGATCTCGTCGTTGACCGCGACGGCCAACGCTTGATCGCAGCGTCCGAGGCAGCTGACGTCTTTCACCTGCACATCTTCCGGGCGGAGGCCGGAAAAGCGCCGCATGAGATCTGCGCGGAGTTCGCAAGAACCATTCAGGTGGCAACTCATGTCGTCGCACAGGCGAACTTCAGCCTTCGCGGGAGGTGTTAAGTGGAAATGCGGATAAAAACTGGCCACACTGTGGAGTTGGTACAGGGGAGTTTGCGTGCGTTCGGAGAGGGCTTCGAGCTCCGCCTTTGGCAGATACCCGGAACGCAGTTGGATGGCTCGCAGTTCGTCAAAGATCACGTTGATAGGTCTCGCGAAACTCCGCCGTGGTGCGCAAACGCCGGCGCATTTCCAGCACTCGTTACCACGCATACTAGGTGGGAAGCCGCCGCTTGTAAATAGCGACGTTGGGACGTGCGAGAGCACTAAAATGGAACGTATGCCTGCTATCTTGTGTGTTCGTGGTATGCCGCTAACCTGATCCCATTCGTGGTCGTTGACTTCCTTGCCTGTAGAACGATATAAAGCATCAGAACTGCTCGCAGCCCTCAATGGGAATTCATCTCAAGCATGGCATCGCGCAACCAGCCCTGATCCTTGCGGCTCTGTGCTTCTGTTTGCTTCCGGCTCAGTCCGCTTCGACCGATACGCCGGAACCCTCAAAGTACATTGGCCCGGGTTCCTGCGCAGCAACGAGTTGCCACGGGAGCGTAAAGCCGGTGGCGGGCAGCCGCATTTACCAGAACGAATATTCGACGTGGATTTTGCAAGACAAGCACAGCCGGGCTTACGGCGCGCTGACCGGCGACGTCGGTGAACGCATGGCGCGGATCCTGAAGTTGGACAACAAGGCGGAAGAGGCGTCGAAGTGCCTGGCGTGTCATGCGCTTTATACTCCGCCAGAGCAGCGCGGCCGGCCGTTTGAGATGGCCGATGGAGTCTCCTGCGAAAATTGCCATGGACCGGCATCGGGGTGGCTGGGGCCGCATACCACCCGGGATTGGCCGCACGAAAAATCCGTGGCCTTGGGGATGCACGACACGCGCAACGTGATTCGCCGGACGGAAAAGTGCCTGGAGTGCCATCTGGGGACAAAGAATAAGTTTGTAGACCACGAAATGATCGCGGCGGGGCATCCGGATCTTTATTTTGAGCTGGATTCGTTTTCGGCGGTAATGCCGCGCCACTGGAAAGTGCCGCGCGAATCCGCGCCGGGGAAGCCAGCGGGAGAGGCGGCGTGGGTCGGCGTGCGCGATTGGGGAACGGGGCAAGCCGTGCAATTGCGCGGCGAAATGGAACGCCTGGTGTGGCGCGCGCGCAACGAGCGGTTTGACAAGAAAGATGTCTGGCCAGAGTATTCGGAGCTTTCCTGCTTTGCTTGCCACCATTCGCTGGGGCCGGCGAAGGAAAGCTGGCGGCAGGAGCATGGTTATGCAGGGCGTCGCCCCGGGGACCCGGCGTGGAATTCATCGCGGTATGCCGTGTTTCGTTTGCTTGCCAAACAGATTGATTCGGGGAACGGACAGGAGTTGGACCGGCACCTGCTTGCCGTGTCGAACGAGATGAGCAAGCTGAATCCCGACCGGGCGGCGGTGGCGAGTGCGGCTTCGGCGGCCGCTCCGCTGGCGCAACAGATTGCCGAGCGGTTGGCCGTGATGCCATACGATCAGGCGGTGACGTTGCGAATGATGCAGCGCATCACGGACGACGCGGAAAATATCGCGATTGCCGACGAACGCGCGGCCGAGCAAGCCGCGATGGCCATGGATTCGCTGTATATAGCCTATGCCAGGGACACGAAGCCCGGAAACGACGCGGAAATCCGCGGCGCGATCAACGTGCTGTTCCAACAAGTGGAGAATCCGTCTTCGTACAATGCCGACCAGTTTGCCGCGGCCCTGCGGCGTATTCGGCCGATGTTGCACTAGCCTCACTCCCTTTCAAATTGGGAATGGTCCATGCTGTAGCCAATTTCGCTGCTGCATCCTGAAAAGTTTTTCAGTTGTGATTTAACTGCCGTTCATCGGAATGGCTGTATCCTATGCATTGAGAAGCGATAGCTGTCGAGAGTTCCGGGAAGGGAATCATGTTTTCGCCCAAGATTTTGCTGCTGACAGTTCCCCTGCTTTTTGTGCCGCTGGATTTCGTGCCTGCCCAGGTCGAATCACTCTCGCAAAGTGAGGCGGAAAAAGAAGTTGTCCTGATTGGAGCTGGGGATATCGCCGACTGCACTGATCTTGAGGGCGCCGAAGCGACTGCGAAGCTATTGGAGGCGAACCCAGGGACGGTGATGGCGCTAGGCGACCTGGCCTATCCAAATGGGACGGCAGAAGATTTCAAGTGCTATGACAAAACCTGGGGTCGTGTAAAAACGAGGACGCGGCCCGCTGTGGGCAATCACGAATTCCATTCCACAGGCGCAAGCTACTACTTCCAATATTTTGGCGCGGCTGCCGGAGACGCGAAAACAGGCTACTACAGCTACGAACTTGGGCCGTGGCATATCGTGGTGCTGAATTCGGAGTGTTTGGAAATTGGCGGCTGTGGAGCGGGGTCGCCGGAAGAAAAGTGGCTGCGTGCGGACCTTGCCGCTCATCCCGTGGGGTGCACGCTGGCTTATTTTCACAAGCCGAGGTTCAGTTCCGGGCTCAACCACGGGAATGATCCGGAAGTCGGTGCATTCTGGCAGGCGCTCTATGACTTCAACGCGGAGCTGATTCTGAACGGCCACGATCACGACTATGAACGGTTCGCGCCGCAGGATCCCAATGGAAACGCGGATCCCAAGCGCGGGATCAGGGAATTCGTCGTAGGCACGGGAGGAAAGAACCATCGCGAGTTTGGAATTCACAAGGCTAACAGCGAAGTGCGCAACAACACCGCATTCGGCGTTCTGAAGCTGACCTTGAAACCGACGGGCTACGACTGGAAATTCATTCCCGAGGCCGGGAAATCGTTTACGGACTCAGGATCGGGAAGCTGTCACTGATGAAAGCCGCTTGGAGAGCGGCTGGCCTGGAAAGCAAGTAAATCGAATCGCTTAACGGCCCTGCGCTACAATAGAGATTCCCCGGAACAGCACCATGAACCATCTGGAACACTACTTCTGCTCCACTTCGCTGTGGCAGCGCATAACGCACCGCTCTCTGCTTCCGTGGCTCTTATCCGGAGCTCGGCTGGGAGACCATGTTCTCGAAATCGGAGCGGGCTACGGCGCGGCGACGGGGCACCTGTTGAAACTTGCTCCCCGCGTCACTTCGCTGGAATACGATCCTCGCCTGTTACGAAGACTTGAAGCGAAGCATCAATGCGCCGCGTTGACTACGCTCTGCGGCGATGCGGCAGCGCTGCCCTTTGCCGACCAGACGTTTTCATCCGCAGTCGCCATTCTGGTGTTGCATCACTTGAAGACCAGAGATCTGCAGGATCGCGCGCTGCGCGAGGTCCATCGCGTGCTTCGCCCCGGGGGCTCATTTTTCGCATTCGAAATCAATGACGGTTGGATTCACCGGGCGGCGCACTACAAGAGCACGTTCACGCCGTTGGCGCCGGGCTCCGCGTTTGCGCGCTTGACGAATGCAGGCTTTTCGAAAGTGTCCGTGGATTTCCGCAGCGGTGGATATCGCGTCAGCGCTCGCCGGGCAGCGACGGAACCCGCAAATGAACAATTGACAGCGGCGTCAGCGACTGCCTAGAGCCGCGCCAAGTTCGCTGCGCGTCTGGATGACGCGCAGAATGGCGTCCCGCGTGACGATGCCGACGATGTGCGCGGAGCCGTCCTCGCCGTGGTTTACCACTGGCATCTGGTTCACATCGGCCGCCAGCAGGCGCTCTAGCAAGCGCTGCAGCGGTTCCTCCGGTGAAGCCCAGATGATTTTGTCGCGCGGCACCATCACGGCCTGAACCGAGTTCATATCCCATTCTTCCCGCGAAACCTTGTTCAAAGCCGCCACGTTCATCAGGCCAACCAGCCGGTCGTCCATGGTGACGATGTGCATACGGCGCCCGGTGCGCAGCACTTCGTTGCTGTATTCCACCAGGTTCATGTTCGCGGGAATGGTGGGCACTTCATGGCTCATCACGTCGGTGGCGGACAAACCGGCCAGCGCGCCGCGAATGGTAACCTGGGTAAGGCTAGCCTGCGCCGCGTTCAGCAAATACCAGCCGATCAGGACGAACCAGGCCCCATCCCAGCGTCCGATGCCGATTACCGCGAGCAAGGACGCGAGGTGCTCCGAAGCGATGGAACCGATGCCGACGATGATCATCGCCGAGGCGATCATCTTTCCGCTTGTGCCGGCCACCTGCGTGGCACGCACGAAATCTTTTGTAGCCCCCCAGACCATGGCGCGGAAGATGCGTCCGCCATCCAGTGGAAAACCCGGCAGAAGATTGAAGCCGGCCAGCGTCAAATTCATCAGCCCCAGAAAAGAGCCGCCGGCCTTGACCATCTGATTGCCCTGGAACAGGATTGTCAGCGAGTAGAAAAGCACGGCGAGGAATCCACTGGCGAGAGGGCCAGCCACGGCGATGTTGAATTCCTGAATTGCCTTTGATGGTTCGCGGCTGATGCGCGCCAGCCCCCCAAAGATGAACAGTGTGATGGAGAGGACCTTGATTTTGTAGCCCTGGGCAACGACGCTGTGGGCCAGTTCGTGGAAAACCACGGAGGCGAAAAACAGAATCGTCGTCAGGACGCCGACGGTCCATCTCTCGGTGCCGGTCCAATTGGGGTGCTGCGCCCCGAAGTTCTCGGAGATAAAGAAAGCGATAAGGCCAAAAACGAAAATCCAGCTGAAATCGATAAAGATGGGTATGCCGAGTATGCGAGCGACGCGAATCCCTTGTGTTTGAGACATCTCTTCCATCGTACCGCAAATTCATAGCCGTCGTATTGCACCTGGAATCGTTCGGAAGTTTTGCGCCGAGCAATTTTCTGGACAATTTGGGGCGGGTTCGGCATCCTTTGGCTACCATTACCCAGCTCCGTTCCCGGCGTTACGGTTTACTTTAGAAAGCGAGAATCATGAAACCAATCTCTTGGGTTGGAATAGTTTTGATTGTTCTTGGCGCGCTGGCACTGGCTTATCAGGGGTTCGATTACACCAGGCAGGAAAAAGTTCTGGACGTTGGGCCGATCCATGCGACCGCGGAGGAGCAAAAGCACGTTTCGATACCGCCGGTGCTTGGCGGATTGGTGCTGGTTGGCGGAATTGTGCTGGTGATTGCCGGCGCGAGAAAGAAATCCTAGCGAAAGACGAACCGGAATTCATCGCGGGAACAAATTTGGCACATACCAGCGACCGTAGGTAGCTGTTCCCAGGAAAATGACGGCCCACCAGGAAACCAGGACCGTTCGCATCCACAATTTGTAACGGATGAGCCGTAGCTTTTCCGGCATGAGCGTGGTGCCGGCCGCGAGCAGAATATACAATGCCGCGCATTCGACGATCGCTCCCAGCGCCGCATGAGCGGTGGCCATCGCATAGAAGGATTTCACAAGCCGAAGTGGAATCCGCGGCCATACCTGACGGTGAAACGACGGCAGCATCACGAATGCGATAACGACGGCATTGAGCAGGACGACGGCCGACTGGCACCACGCATGCGCTCGAAATTTTCCTAGCCGAGCGAAGAATGCTCCGATCATTAGCGCCAGGCCCATCGTGAGTTCCAGAAGCAGAACCAGATCGACATAGAACGGGGCGGCCGTCCCAAGGAATCCTTCACCCATGGCGCTACCCCGGCCCGTTGACGCCGCTGAGAAAACCGCCAAGATGGCCGGTAAGCGCAATGATGGCGACGGCTGCAAGTTCGATCCACAACCGATAGGTTGGCAGCATCTGCGAACGCTTGCGGGCGCGAAAATGGACAGCCCATATCACCCAGATAAGCAGCGCGGCCGTCCAACCGAGGAGCATGTGTTCGAGAAGGAGGCCCTTCAACTTCTGTCCTTCGAGCGCAAACTTCCAGGCAAGGATGCCTGTGGCCAGCGTTGGAACGGTCGCAATGGCGGCCGCCAGGAAGTTGAAATACGCGGCTTCGGCCAGACCTTGGCGCTTCCGCCATTGACTGAGGAAATCAAACGCCGCGCCGGTCATCAGGAGCGCGATCGGGAAGTGGATCAGCACCACATGCTGCGCGTGTTTGGCCAGCAGCGTGTAATGAATGTCAAAAGGATTCAGGCTCATTGGCTGCTTACTTGACTACGACGCTGGCGGTCATTTTGGGGTGGATGGAGCAGAAGTAGGGATATGTTCCTGCCTTCGTGAAAGTGAACGAGAACTTTTCGTCGGTATCGAGCACTTTGGATTTGAAGACGCTGTCCGTGCTGACTACGGTGTGGGGGATGTCGTCGTGATTGACCCAGGTGACCGTCGTGCCGGGAGCGACAGTCAGCGTGGCCGGGCCGAAGCTGAAATTGTCGATCTTAACCTCGGCGGTGGCTGCTTGTTGCGGGTTCGCCGAAATCCGTGGGGCGACCGCCAGTGTTGCCATCAACATCAGTGCCGCGGTCGTAAAACCTAAAATCCATATCATTTTGCTGCTCATTCTTTTTGTCCTTTTCTGCATCTTCGAGATTTTTCTTCGTCCGCAAATCCGTTTTGTGTTGCTCACGGCCTGCATTAAGTAGACAGATTCAAGTCAGCGTTTATTCCAGTCAGCCGAGCCTTTTGTCGCTGGAAAAGCCAGGGGCGAGATGCAGCGGCCCGAACTCGCCTGTTTTCAGGGCTTTGGCACGTGAGTGACTTGAGGTCGGCGGGACACGCCGTGTCCGGCCAGCCACAAACCTCCTGGTTCTACCTCTCAATAAGCTCTTTATTTTCAATGCTTAACGTGTGGCTCCCTACCTGCGATTGCCATCCACGAAGAGTTGCTCAGCCCAGCACCTCGGGAGAACACACATGGAAACGATGCTTGGATTTGCTGGAGTGGTCGTCATCACGATGCTGGCGCTGTTTGCCGCGCTGGCGCTGCAGAGCGCGCTGCTTCACCTCATGCTGCGACTGATGCAGCCGGCTACCGCGGACCGCCGCCCGGTGCGCCTGAGCGTTGCGCACGGCACGCGGATGGTTGCGCGCGCGCTTCAGCTGCAGAGGTAACTGCACGAAAAGTTTCCGGCGCAACGCCTGAACGAACATGCCGTTTGTTCTTTGCGGGGTCGCTGGAAAAAGGGAAAAGGGGAAAGATTATGCTGGCACTGAAATATCTCCTGCTGATCCTCGGAGTGGGCTTGTTCGGCAGCTCCGGGATTCTGGTCGCCTACGACATTTACATCGCAACAAGGCTCAGGTGGCTGCTTGCGCAAACCAGCGGTGACCCGGCGACGAAGGTGGTGCGGCGCAAGGCGGCGCGCCCATCGGGTCCGCCACGGTGGAGACTCGCTGCTGTTGAAGTAAGGAAGTGAAGATTTCGGGGGGCGGTACGAGCAAGGCCGCCCCTCAGGAACGCCGGCCAATACCCCTGCGGGTGGCCCGGATCGCGTCGCTGGAGGAGCAGCCATGAGCAAAAAGACAAGCACCGCCGCGCTTGAATCGATTTGCAAAAGGCCGCCCACAAACCGGCGCCGCGCTCCGCGCCACCCGGCCGGTGGAAAAAGAAGTAACGATGTAAGGAAGCAAGGAAGTAACGAAAGATTTCGGGAATTTGGGCAGGCGCAACTTGCAGTTCGACGGGAGGGCGTCATGAGCAGCGAGGTTCTTCGTGGAGTAGCTCAAAAATGGCGTGTGATTTTGCCGGCAATTTTGCGGATTACGTTTTGCCTGGCGATGTGGACGCTGGGGGTAATGACGATGTCAATCGCGGAGGCGCAGACGCGGGAACAGCGCGTGGCGCAGAAGATTCCCGTGGACCGTGCACGGGTGGAAAACTTGCAACGCTGGGTGGACGCGGGCCACGACACGTGGTGTCGCGATCCTCAAGCGGTGGCGGCAATGGTGTTGCGCCGCGTGGCGCCTGAATTTTCGAACTACGATTTCGAATTGGCCTCGCTAACAACCGGCAACGAGAAAGTTTCCCCGACCCAGTCGGTTTACACGTTCCACTCCATCGACGGCCGCACCTCCTACCGCATCACCTTGCGCCGCTTCCGCTGGCAGAGCAAGGCCGCTGCCTCCCCGAGCGGTCGGATTTGGATTCCAGTGCGCAGCGAAAAGATAACGCGCGAGTTGCTCGACTGAGAACACGCAAATGACTTCCACCAAAAACAAAAAGAACACCCCTCAACTGACCCGCCGGGCGGCCCTGACCACGCCGCCCGGCGTTTTCTCGTGCGATGAAAAATCGCGCGAGTGGATTCGGGTCCTGCGGGCAATTTCGCGAAGGGTGGTAGCATCTATCTGAAGGGACTTCGAGAGGTGCGAATTGCGGCGAATGGCGGCGGCTTTTGTTTTGTGGGCGATGGCGATCGGGGCGGGGATGGCGCAGGCGCAAGCGCCGTCTTGCGCGGATTTACGCGCGCAGAAGGAAAAAGTTTACGGATTTCACCTCACCCAGCTGAATGAAACGCAGATTGACGCCAAGAGCAAGGAGATTGACGCCTATTGGAAGCAGCTTCAGTCAGCCGGTCCCGAGGGAGTGAGCTGCCTGAAGGACATGCTGTCCGCGGAGAAGACCGACCACATTTTTCAGTTCGATGCGGCCTCCTTTCTGTTTCAACTGGATAAATCGCCGGAGTCGCTGAGTCTGGTGAAAGACGCGATCGTGCAGACCGATTTTCAGGAGACCGACCCCGCGAATTATCTTTCCTTGGCGCTTGAGTTGGGGCAGCGGGGCGCAAGCATTCAATCGCTGGCGGCCAGGCTGCTCCTCTTTCCGAATGCGGTCATCCATATTTCAGAGCACTCGCTCGACCTGGATTCAGACACCGCCGCCCTTTTCTTGTACGGAAGCATGGATTCCGCGAAAGCCAGCAAAGCGTTGATTGCGCAATTGCAGGCGCAAGAGCCGTTTGTGCGTGCGGCGGCGGCGCATCTGCTCGCCGAAGAGATGACCGAGGAAGCATTACGAACGCTCAGCACATGGGGCGGGCTAGCCGATATCAAGGAAGACTATCGGCGCAATGACATTCAATCGGTGATGAACTATCAGGCGCCGAACCCGGCGGAGTTTGCCAACCCGAAATGGACCCGCGAGCAGGTGCTGCAAATTATCGCCGGCCTGCCGCACACGCGGAAAGAGTTCGACGACGTAATGAGTACCCGCGGCGCGGAGTTCGACCGGCAGATGCGCGAGAAAAAGCCGTCGCAGGGGGAACTGGCCAGAGCTGTTGCTGAGAGCGAGCCGATTTATGGCATCACGGACCGCACAGCGTTTCAGAACAGCGCGGTTGCCACTCTGAAGGCCGAGGACTTCGACACTCTTCGGGAAGCGCGGCGCAAGGCGCTTTACAACATTTCTGATGAAAGCCTGTCGGAATATCTGGCGTATACGCAGGTGATGATCCGGCTGATGAACCGCCTGGATCTTTATAAGGATTATCGCGCTCACTAATTCAGAAAAGGTGGAGCGCGGCGCGGCGGAGCGAGGCGTGCAATCTTTCGGGGAAAATCACTGGAAAGTAGTACTGGCACGGTTTCTATTTGCACGGGTTTTGCTTCTCCTTGCCATCTGGACAGGGATTTGCGGCTTTTCAAAATTCGTCCTGGCCGACAGCGATGCCACTTTGCGGGAGACCGCACAAAAACTGGCGGACCGCGTCGCCACCATCCCCGGACTGCACGGTGCTTTGCGGCTGGAATGGCATCCGGACGCGAACTGGTCGGAGGGAGAGAGCGCCCGCTGGCAAGCGATCCTCAGAGGAGAATTCGAAAGGCGGACGCTGAATCTGACCGAAGAACCGGGGGTGCCTGCACTTGAAGTTTTTGCAGCGGAGACGCCGACGCAGGTCGTACTAACTGCAAAGACCCGCATCTCGGAACGTGACGAAGTTCGAATCGTTGCTGTCACACGCTCGCTTCTCCCTTCCGGTCTGCTGCCGGTTTCCCCTGTCCGATTGGAGCGGCAGATGATCTACGAGAGCGTTGATCGCATCCTCGACGCTTCGTCGCTGGGTAGCAGCGAGAATGATGGCTTGACGATTCTGCTCTATCGAAATTTTGAATTTGTAGCCTTACGGGTGGATTTGAAGGGCGCCGTGAAGGAATCTGTGTCGCTGAATCCTGCGAACCTAAAGCCATCCCGTGATCCTCGCGCTGAATTGACGATGCGTGGAAGTTCGGTTTCTGTTCAACTTCCCGCCAAAGTTTGTGAGTTTTCCTGGGAAGCGCCTGGGGAAATAAAATGCCATGTCGAAAAGCCTTCTTCACCGGACAAGTCCGGCTGGCGCGGCCAGACGCTGCTGACGTCTCCATGCGATGGAAGCAGTTGGAAGCTGCAATATTCAGGTGGTGATCCCAACGCGCGGGAAGTCCTGCAGGTGGTTCCGGACGGAACCACAAGGGAAACCAGCGCCGCAGTGTTGAGTGAATTTCCCGGCCCGATCGTCGGCACGAATGGAGAACGGAATCCGAGCAGCGCGCTGGTGATTGCCCGGAATTTGCGAACAGGGAACTATGAGATTTACAAAATTACGCTGGCTTGCGGCAATTAGCGCTGCGGTTGCCGCGCTGGCCTGTGCCTGCGCACAGGCCGCACCGCCGCGCTATGGTGGCACTTTGCACGTGAAGCTGCGCGCGTCCAGCGTTTCGCTAGATCCGCGCGAGTGGACGCTCGGATCGCTGTCTTCGGCGGCAAGCGAAAAACTGGCAAGTCTAGTCTACGACCGGCTGGTCACCCTAGATGACCATGCCAAATTTCTACCTTCATTGGCAACGGAGTGGTCGCACGACACTGCCGCCAGGAACTGGCAGTTCAAACTGCGCCCAGGTGTGCGATTTTCCGATGGATCGCTTCTCACTCCCACCGACGCCGTGGTTTCGCTGCAGATTTCCTTGGGCCGGGGTTTCGAAGTAACAGCCGCCGAAAACGGCGTCGTCATCCGTGCACTACGTCCTGCTCCTGATCTTCTAGAGCAGTTGGCCTCCGGCCGGCATTTTATTCTTCATTGGCGGCCGGATGGCACACTCTTGGGCACCGGGCCATTTTTTGTCGTGGAATCGGTAGCGGCCGCGCAATCGGAGGTGAATCCGTCCGCCATCAAGCCCGCGAAAATAAAATTTCAAGCCAATGACGGCTCGTGGTCGGGGCGGCCCTTCGTCGATTTCGTGGAAGTCACCCTGGGTGAGCCGCCTTTGCGGCAACTCCTTGATCTGCAGGTCGGAAAAGCGGACATTGCGGAAATCGCGCCGGATCTGGTTCGCAAGGGACGCCAGGAGGGCTTGCGCATCTGGAACTCCGCGCCGCAGACGCTGGTGGCGTTGCGATTTGATGACGCGTTCGACGCGCCTGCTTCCGACCCGCTTCGGGAAGCGCTGTGGCTGGCGCTCGACCGGGACACCATGGCCAACGTGTTGCTGCAAAGGGAAGCACAGCCTGCCGATTCTCTGTTGCCGCAGTGGCTATCGGGATATGCTTTCCTTTTCGAGAGTCCTATGAACTTGCAGCGGGCGCGGGAGCTGCGGGCCGCTTTTCCGGCCGGGGCTCCGGGCGCGACACAGCCCTTGCGGTTGCGTGTGGATGCTCCGGGCGATCTTTACAAGTTGATGGGAGAGAGAGTTGCTGTGAATGCGCGGCAAGCCAATTTGATGGTGCAAGTCGCTTTGCCGTCGGCAAGCGCGGGCAGTTCGCCCGCGCCAGCTGCGGGATTGCATCTGATTGCGTGGCATTACGAGTCACTTTCGCCGCGCGCGGAGCTGGAGGCATTTGTGAAGCAATTGCTAAATGGTGCGGAACTCCCGGCCAATACGACGGACCCCGAACAGTTGTTTGCGCAGGAACGCCGGCTTCTCGAAGCGCGCCGCATATTGCCGCTGGTGCTGCTGCCGGAGTATGCGGGCGTCCGTGCAAACGTGCACAATTGGAATGCGTCGCCCTGGGGCGATTGGCGGCTGGCCGATGTTTGGCTGGATTCCGAGGATCCGATGACAATGAAAACACCGGCGGGCCCGCAGAAAAACAGTTCCACGGCTCGCAGTCCGGGAGCAAGACCATGACTTTCCGTACCAAAGTATTTTTGATTTTTCTGATCACTGTGCTGGCCTCGGTGTCGCTGGTAGTCTACGGCGTAACTTTCTACACGCAACGCGCGTTTGAGCAGATGGATCTGCAGCGGACGCACGCGCTGGAGGTGCAATTCGAAAAAGAATTTGCGCAGCGCGGCGACACGATCGTTCAGCAGGTGGAAAACATCACAAACGCCGATGTGACCGTACGCATGGTGCTGGACCTTGCACGGCCCAACGCCGACGCTTCCCTTTACCTGCATGATGCCAACGGCGCGGCGCAGAGCCATGGGCTGGATTTTGTGGAGTTCGTGAATTCCGACGGCACACTGGTTTCTTCCGCTCAATATCCCGCCCGTGTGGGCTACAAGACGGATTGGGTTGCCTCCACCAAGAATTGGGATTCGACGGGGGCGTTCCTGAAGCGGGAAGAGTTGCCGGACGCGGCTGCGCTTTCACTGACCGCGGTGCGCACACAGACCGTCGGTAACAAAACGATCTACATCATCGGCGGGCGGCGGCTGGACCAGAATTTCCTAGCTTCGCTGGAGCTTCCGGAAGGCATGCGGGCGCTGCTATACAGAAATCTTGAGCCAACCTTCATTGCCACAGCGCTGACCGATGCCAACGGCGGGGTGCCCCAAGCCGAAACGTTTCAATCGTTGATCGAGGAGATTCAGAAGCAGCCGCAGGATCTGACCAGGACAATTTCCTGGAACCGCGATCCCGCCAGTGCGGAAACGTTTCACGCCATGCCGTTGAAGGGCCGCAATGGAGAGTTGCTCGGGGTACTGCTGCTTGGCAGCTCGGCTAAAGAATTGGTGCTGCTGAAGCGCGAGATCTTGAAGATCGCTGGTGTGGTTTCGCTGGCGGCCCTGTTCATTGGCTTGCTGCTCAGTTGGTGGGTCTCGCGGCGCATCACGCGGCCGGTGGAAGAACTCGCCAACGGCGCGCGCGAAGTGGCGAACGGGCGGTGGGATACGAAGATCGACGTGAAAGGTAGCGATGAAATTGGGCAACTGGCAAACGCGTTCAATGAAATGACTAGTACGCTGGCTGCGCAGAAAGAAAAACTGGTGCAGACGGAACGCGTTGCGGCCTGGCGCGAATTGGCGCGACGGCTCGCGCATGAATTGCGCAACCCGCTCTTCCCGTTGCAGATCACGGTGGAAAACCTGCAACGCGCGCGGCAGCTTGGCCCGCAGCAGTTTCAGGAAGTGTTCACCGAAGCCACCGCGACGCTGAAGGCGGAATTCGCCAACCTGAACAGCATCGTTACCCGCTTCAGCGATTTCTCCAAAATGCCGTCGCCAGAATTTTCGAAAGTAAACGTAAACGAAGCCCTGCGCGATGCGATTCGGCTCTTCGAACCGCAATTTACGGCGGTGGGCAAGCCGCACATTGGCACGGAATATTTCTTGAGCGATTCGCTGCCGGAAATAGATGCGGATTCAGATTTGTTGCACAAGGCGTTTCAGAATCTCGTTTTAAACGCCATGGATGCCATGCCCGCTGGCGGGACGCTTTCGCTGCGCTCCAGCGACGCCGGGGACGTGGTGCGTATTGAAGTTTCCGACACCGGGAAAGGCTTGACACCGGAAGAGTGCTCGCGACTGTTCACGCCTTATTACACGACGAAGCAGCTGGGCACCGGCCTTGGGCTGGCGATCGTGCAATCGGTTGTCAGCGATCACCACGGCACGATTTCTGTTTCCAGCGAAGAGGGCCACGGCACCACGTTTCGTATCGAACTGCCAAAACGCCAGGGAGGCGCGGCGCTCAAGCCGAAAACGGATACAAAACCGGCGGAGAAAGAGTCGGAGCGCGCCGCGACAGCGACAAATTAGTTTCGACACTAAGGACCAACTTGCCACGCAAAGCCCACTTGCTTCTGATTGACGACGACCCCAATACGCTGGCTTCTTTGGCGCGTGCGTTCCGCTTGGCCGGACACGAAGCCACGGTGTGCGACAACGCTTCACGCGCGGTTGAACTCGTACGCGCCGAGCACTTTGATCTGATTCTTTCCGACGTGGTCATGCCTGGGAAAAGCGGCATGGAGCTGCTGGAAGACTTGAAAAAGGCCGGTGTGGAGACGCCGATCGTGTTGATCTCGGGCCAGGCGAATATCGAGATGGCGGTAAAGGCCACGCGACTCGGGGCGCTCGATTTCCTGGAAAAGCCGCTGAGCACGGACAAGCTGCTGCTTACAGTTGAAAATGCGCTGAAGCTTTCTCGCCTGGAAGACGAGAACCGGGAGCTGCGCCATCGCCTTGGCAAGCACGAACTGGTCGGCTCCGGCCCCGCGATGAAAAAGCTGCTGACGCAGATCGAGCGCGTTGCGGCCAGCGAAACGCGGGTGTGCATCCTCGGCGAGACGGGCACTGGGAAAGAATTGGTGGCGCGGGCAATTCACGAGAAGTCGCTGCGACGTGAAAATGCGTTCATCACACTGAATTGCGCAGCCGTTCCAGCGGAGTTGATCGAGTCGGAACTTTTCGGCCACGAAAAAGGATCTTTCACCGGGGCCGCGGGACGCCACTTGGGAAAATTCGAACAAGCCGAAGGCGGAACGTTGTTTCTCGATGAAATTGGCGACATGCCGCTTTCCATGCAGGCCAAACTTTTGCGTGTTCTGGAAGAGGGCGAAGTCGAGCGCGTCGGCGGCGAGAAACCGATCAAGGTCAATGTCCGCGTGATCGTCGCCACGCACCGTAACCTGGAAGAACTCTCCAAGAAAAATGAGTTTCGCCCCGACCTGTTTCACCGCATCTATGTTTTCCCATTGTTTCTGCCGCCGTTGCGCGAGCGCTCCGAGGATTTTCCGGATCTGGTCGCCCACTTTGCCCGTCAGGTCGCGGCACAGAATGGCTGGAAGGAAAAACTCTTTTCCACGGAGGCGATTGCCGCGCTGCGAAAATATGCCTGGCCCGGCAACGTGCGCGAACTGCGGAATATCGTGGAGCGGTTGGTCCTGCTGGCCGCAGAAGACTCGATCAGCGCCGAAGATGTAAGACTCGTGATCCCTGGTGGAGAGGCGGCACGCCCTAGCGGCAACACTGACTCGGGGCAGGGAACTCTCCTTGAGCGCACGGAAGCCTTTGAGCGCGAAGTGCTGCTCGGCGAAATCCGCCGCCACAATTTCCACATGACCAACGTCGCCCGCGCCCTCGGCCTCGAGCGCAGCCACCTCTACAAAAAGTGCCAGCAACTTGGCATCGATCTGCAAGCTCTCCGCAAGCCGGAGTGACGTAATTCATCTCTCCTGCCATCGGAAGGGAACTGGGAACTATTCAATCGGTTTAAATCATGGTCAGCGAATGGCCGCCGATGCCGTGCCGCCAAAAAAGTCTCGCCAGAATTTGCCGAAGAGACTATATTCCCCGAATGCCGCCCAATGCAGTCCTCCCAAATGGCCAAATCTTCGTCAAGACCAAAAACGGGCCAAGATCGGAGCGCTTGCTCAGTCTCGACATTTTCCGCGGATTGGCAGTGGCCGGAATGATCATCGTCGACAATCCAGGAAGCGACGACCACGCCTTCTGGGCCATTAAGCACGCTGACTGGAATGGATGGACTCCCGCCGACCTGATCTTCCCATCGTTTCTATTTCTCGTCGGGATATCGATCGTTTTTTCTGTTGAGTCGCGGTTGCGGCGCGGAGAGACGCGCGGCGAGATCCTGTCGCATGCGCTCAAAAGAAGTTTCCTTTTGATCGTAATCGGACTGTTGGTGAACGCCTCTCCCATCTACGGCTTCGATTTGCACACGTTTCGGTTTGAAGGCGTGACTCAGCGCATCGCCCTTTGTTATTTGGTGACCGCGCTTTTGGAATTGTATGCCGGCCTCCGCTGGCAAATCGTTGCCCTGGCCGGTTGTCTTGCCGTCTATTGGGTTTTGCTTCGCTTTGCGCCCGTGCCCGGCGTTGGGACACCGGGGCACGAGATCCCGTTCATGGATCCGGATCAGAATATCGCCGCTTGGCTGGACCGAAAGCTCTTTATGGGGCACCTCTACAATGGGACGCGCGATCCGGAAGGGATTCTGCACACGATCCCGGCCATCGGCACGACGCTGATCGGGCTTCTGGCGGGACACTGGCTGCACATGCGGAGGAGTGCGGAAACAATCTGCGCCGGACTGGCCGGCTTTGGCGTCGTCGGGCTGATCGCCGGGAAGGTGTGGAATCTGAGCTTTCCCATCAACAAGAACTTGTGGACGAGCTCGTTTGCACTTTTCACCGGCGGATTTGCGCTCCTTTTTATGGCATTGCTCTACTGGGTTGTGGAAGTAAAAAAGTGGCGAGGTTGGTGGACGATGCCGATCCTGGTGTTGGGCATGAACGCGATTGCGGGGTTTGTTGCGGATTCGCTGGTCTACGGTCCCGGCTATACGTTCCTGGCCACAGGACCCGGCGGGCAGAAAATGAATTGGCACGAGGCGGCGCAGGCGTTTCTGGAGAGAACCGGCTTGAGCGCGGCCTACGCCTCGTTGGCGTATTCTCTTTGTGCGCTGGCCTTCTGCTGGCTTCTGTTGTGGGGGTTGTGGCGAAAGAAGATCTTCCTGAAGGTTTAAGATATTTCGCGAAAGGCAATGAATTTCTCTCCCTTCTGCCAGTTCCTTGCTGCAGGCTCACTATAACAAATTGAAAATAATGTATTTAAGTGAGGAGCCGATTTCGCTTGACAAATTACATATTGCTATATAGAAATAGCATATCGCAATACAAGAAAGGCGGCCCAGCATGACTCTTGGCGACAAACTCCGCTCCCTTCGGGCCATTGAGGGTTCTTTGCGCGGCTTTGGGCGGCCTATGACGCAGGCCGAACTGGTAGAGGCCATGAAGGAAGAGTTGGGACGCGGGCTCAGCCAGGCGTACGTCTCGCAGCTTGAGAGTGGCGCGCGGCCGCACATGACCAATACTTCCCGTGAACTGCTGGCGCGCTTTTTCCGCGTCTATCCGGGCTTCCTGGTGGACGACCCCGAAGGGTATTCGCGCGAGCTGCAATCGGCGCTTCGCATGACGGATTCGACGATCGACGCCTGGCTGTATGCCGGCGCCGATCAGTTCAGTTCGGATCCGGAGCTAGAGAAAGCGCTGTTGGCTATCGCCGAGCATCCGGATTCGCGGAACGCGCTCCTGCTCATCGGCGAAATACTTCGCACGCCCGGCCTGGCTGAGCGGCTCAGCGAAGTCCTGCAACCTTCGGCGATCACTGGCTCCGGCCATCCACCGCCAATTCCTTCACAGAACTAACCCCATAAGGGCCAACGCACGGTTCGTCCAGGCGACGGGGTGTCGCTTCGCGAGGTGTCGTATGACTTGGTCTGACTTCTATCTCTTCTGCTTTCTGGTGGGCTTCTCGCTCAGCGTGCTGTCGTTTCTCGCCGGCGCCGTGCACCTGCATCTTCCGCTCAAATGGCATCTGCCGTTTCACGGCGGGCATCACGGAGCGGGCGGCGGCCTGGCAAAGGGCGGCATCGCCAAAGGCGGCGCACATCTTTCCTGGTTCAACGCTTCCAGCATCCTGGCGTTTCTCGCCTGGTTCGGCGGGACCGGCTACCTGCTGACGAAGCATTCCAACCTGGTTGCAGTCTTCTGCCTTGCGATAGCCATCGCCGCAGGTCTCGCGGGCGGCTGGATCGTCTTCCAATTCATGGCGCGGCTGCTGCGCGATACGGAGGTGCAGATGAACGAGTGGGACTACCGCCATGAAGGCTCCGTCGGCAAAGTCAGCATTTCGATCCCCGCCGGCGGCACCGGAGAAGTCATCTTCGAGCAGCACGGCGTGCGACGCAGCGCAGGGGCGAAAAGTGACGATGGTTCTCCACTCGAAAAAGGAGTCGAGGTGGTCATCAGCCGCTACGAGAAAGGCATGGCCTACGTCCGCAAGTGGGACGAATTCACAAAGGCGTAACGCCCATGTAGTGGCCGAACTTCAGATCGGCCAGCAGGTCCCCGAGGGCAGGCCGCGGGTGAAAAAGTTTAAGGGACTGAAGAACGCAGCAAACAGTTCCGGTCGGGTGAAAAGGGAGGTCTTTATGTTCGAGTTCTCAAGTGTTTGGGTCATCGCCGGTCTGGCGGTGCTCGCAGTCTTGTTCCTCATGGTTCTCGCTGCGCGGATGTATCGCAAGGCGGGCCCGCACGAGGCCCTGATCGTTTACGGCTTCCGCGGTACGCGCATCATCAAGGGCGGCGGCACGATCATCTTTCCGATGGTGGAGCAGTGCAAGGAGCTCTCCCTCGAATTGATGTCATTCGACGTGGCGCCGCAGCAAAGCCTGTATACCAACCAGGGCGTTGCGGTCACTGTGGAAGCGGTGGCGCAGCTCAAAGTGAAGTCGGATCCGGTGTCCATCCGCACCGCGGCCGAGCAGTTCCTAACCAAGCGTCCGGAGCAGCGCGAGGGGCTCATCCGCTTGGTGATGGAAGGGCATCTGCGCGGCATCATCGGGCAACTCACGGTCGAGCAGATCGTGAAAGAACCGGAAATGGTCGGCGGGCACATGCGCTCCACGTGCGCCGACGACATGAGCAAGATGGGGCTCGAAGTCGTGAGCTTCACCATCAAGGAAGTACGCGACAAGAACGAGTACATCACCAACATGGGTCGCCCGGACATCGCGCGCATCAAGCGCGACGCCGAAGTAGCCGCGGCCGAAGCCGATCGCGACATCGCCATCAAGCGCGCGGAAGCGTCACGCGCCTCGGCGATTGCGAAGGCGCAAGCAGACCAGGAACGCGTGGCGGCGGAAAC
>Ga0210407_10000228_pt1 | contig 70041 bp, 45 predicted proteins | sample IncBWC27MmetaG_FD_150860 | JGI IMG/M metagenome (GOLD analysis project Ga0210407, IMG submission 150860) | Forest soil microbial communities from Barre Woods Harvard Forest LTER site, Petersham, Massachusetts, United States - Inc-BW-C-27-M | ecosystem: Environmental > Terrestrial > Soil >...
GCAAGATCGGATTTTAAAACGTAGCCACGGGCTCCCGCATCGAGGACCCGGCGCACCATCTGGTCGGACTCGTGCATGGTGAGGACAACCACTTCGGTAGTTGGGACTGCCTCTCGAATCCGGCGCGTCGCCTGAAGCCCGTCTAAATCGGGCATGCTGATATCAAGGATGGCTACGTCCGGTTTCAGCCTGTTCGCTTTTTCTACTGCTTCCCGGCCGTTCATGGCCTCGCCCACGACGGTCCAGCCGCGTCGAGCGCGAAGGAGTCCCCGGATGCCGCGCCGGACGAGCTCGTGGTCGTCCGCCACCAGGATACGAAGTGGTTTCGTGCCTTTAGTCATCTGCCGGTATCGTCACGCGCACCGTGGTGCCGCTGCTGCTGGATTCAATATCAAGCTGGCCCCCGATGAGCGCTACTCTCTCATGCATGCTCGGGATGCCGACCCCAAGTCCAAAGGGCATTTTCCCATTCCGTCTCCGCATGCTTCCGGAAATTCCGCTGCCTTTATCGCTTATCTCCAGCGTGAACTTTCCGGGGTCACGCTCAATTCGTATCTTTGCTTTGGGACTTCCCGAATGCCGCTGGATGTTCGTGAGACTTTCTTGAACGACCCGGAAAAGAGCCAACTCGACATGTGGCTTCATCCGTCCGAGACGCGGCGATATCTCCAGTTCAAGTTCAATTCCAGTCCGTTCCGTGAAGCCGCCGGCGTAGTGACGAATCGCATCCTCAAGTCCGGCTTCATCCAACATCGGCGGGTGCAATAGATAGGAAAGGGTCCGGACATCCCGGATGCACTGATCCGCCAACGCTTGGCATTGCGAAGCGAGCTTGCGTAACTTCCTGCCGGACGAAGGAATGGAAGCATGGATTTGACTCAAGGTAGTTGCCAGAGCGACGAGGTCTTGGCCGGTAGAGTCGTGCAAGTCCCTGGCAATTCTCCGCCGCTCCTCGTCCTGCAAACGCAAGAGCTGACCCGATAGGCGGCGGAGCTCTTCCTCGGCTCGCACACGTTCGGTGATGTCACGACAAGTGCCCGCAACACGAATCGGCTTTCCTTCTTCATCATGAAAAGCTTGCCAGCGCTCTTCGAGAATCTTGACGCGGCCATCCGGCATAACGATCCGATATTCGACCGTGCAAGGCGAGCGATTGTCGAGGGATGCTACAAAGGCTCCATCCACTTTCGCGCGGTCCTCCGGATGAATGAATTCGCGGAACTTTGGACGCGTGGGGTGGAAACGAGACGGATCAGTCTCAAAGATGCGGTGTGTTTGCTCAGACCAAATCACGCTCAAGCTCGTCAACTCCGCTTCCCAACTTCCTATTTTCGCCATCTCCTGAGCCTCGACCAAGCGTGCGCGCTCTCTTTCCAATTGCGCCGCTATATGGCGCTGTTCGCTCTCGGTCGATCTGAGGGCTTCCTCTGCCTGCTTGCGGTCCTCAATATCGATAGATACTCCGAACCACTTGACGACGTTTCCCTGCTCGTCGCGCAGCGGCGCGGTGCGGACCAGGAACCAGCGATATTCTCCGTCAGCTCGCCGCAAGCGCATTTCATCCTCGGAGGGATTTCCAGCGGCCATGTCCGCGAGCCACTTTTTCATGACCCTAGGAAGATCCTCGGGATGAACTGCGCCGGTTGGGTCTTCAATTTGCTCCGCCAAAGAAAGGCCTCCATAATCCAGGGAACGCTGATTGACGAAATCAACGATGCCATCCGGCCGAATGGTCCAGGCCATCGTGGGAATTGTGTTGATGATAAGCCGAACGCGATCTTCGGCCCTTTTCAGATCTTCGATGTCGCTGGTCGTTCCATACCACTTAACGAGGTTCCCTTGCTCGTCTCGCAGCGGCACGGCGCGAATTAGGAACCAGCGATATTGCCCATCAGCCCGGCGGAGACGCGCCTCTTTCTCAAAGGGTTTCCCTCCCGCCAAAGCCGCGCGCCATTCCTCCTTCAAACGATCCTCGGGATGGAACGCATTCATCCAGCCCCAGCCCAGGCCGTGCTCCAGGGAAAGGCCCGTATATTCCCGAAAATTTCGGTTGAGGAAATCAGCCGACCCATTAGGTAATTTGCGCCAGACGATTGTGGGGATTGTGTCAATGATGAGCCGCAGGCGCTCTTCGATAACATTCGACGCTTCGTCAGCATCGCTGTCGTGTGTGTTGGCTCCGGTTTGGCTCATGGTGCCCTCCACCAGACCCGACCTAGCAGTTGTCAGGGGCAATTGCTTCTCTCAGTGGCTGCGAATCGTGTATCACAGTTGGAAGTAACTACTTACAGCTTACCGCTTTACTGCGCTGATAGTACTCCAATCCCGGGGAAATGGCTCGCAGTCACGTCCAGCCGATCCGGGTTGCATTCTTCGGATTCAAGGTTATAGCGGAGAACCCTGGATAACCGTGGGCCGGTGGCCCGTTTCGCAGCGAGTGAGAGCTGCAAGCCGATACGTAGCTGGCAGTACGTAGTTCCCGGCATTGCACCCAAGCAACTTCGCGTTCCATAAGAGAGTGTCGGTGCGGGGATCTTCATGCCTGCATGATCCGCGTGATTTTCCGGCGTGCGCTGATTCCCCAATTACACGGTGGAACGCGTTTGATTGGTGTGAACTTGATCAGTGGAAACAAGCCAAGAGTTCGAGGCCGGTTCCCAGATTCTGGGCTGCCCTCCGGTTTTCTCGCAGTTCTAAAACCGTCTGGTCGCAAAGGGGATTCGGTCTTGGAAGAATTCTTGATCTGCACAAACCGGAATTGCCGATTCCTGATCTCTCTTCGGGAAGGCAACAAACTCCTGCGCCGCTCGGACCTTGTTCTCAGCGTATGTCCGGAATGCAATCACAAATGGTCGGGCCGCTGCCCGTTCTGCGTCCGAACTCTGGACGTAGCATGGCGAAACAAAATCCCCCACTGTGCTCATTGCAGCAAACCGCTGATACCGGGAACGCTCGGGGACTAGGACCCAGTTACCTGGAGGCGTCTGAATGCGATCGTCCACTCTCTGAACTGGCCAGTGTCGAAATAAGCTAGCGCATTTCGTTGATACTGACATTCAACTACTCAGAAACAATTTCGCTCGGTGAACTTCTCCTGACGGATTGTTCTAAGACGGAGCGAATCATGCTTGCGGTGCTTATTGTGGATGACGATCGCGCTTTCCGAACGGTGCTTCGTACCCTTTTCGAAGAATGTAGCGGCTTCGACAATTGTGTGGAGGCTGCAAATGCTTTCGAGGCCCTGGATAAGTCCAAGCAGTTAACGCCGAACTTAGCCATCGTGGACTTCTCAATGCCCGAAATGAACGGACTGCAGTTGGCTCGTCAGCTTAAAGCGCGAGAGCCTGCATTGCCGATTTTCATGCTGACAGCAGACTACGATGTGAACATCGAGAGGGAAGCCCTAGCCTTTGGAATTACTGCCGTCTTTTCTAAACTCGATGACTTGACGACACTTATCGCGAATGCCCGCGCCGTGTGCGGATTGGAATGATGCCACAGGCAAAAGGCAGCTTGTTCACCCTCGGACCTAACGCCTGATTAAACCATCATAAAAGGGCACGCTAGTCGGAAGTTAAATCACCAGCTGCAAGTTTGAAGGTAATGGATGAAACTTGGAATTCGTATGGAACAGAATTTTCGCCTGGCCATGCCGAGATTGAAAACTCACTGAAGCTTGTGTGGCTACCGTTTTTCTGGTCAGGGAGCAACGATATCCTTCAGGTGGGGCTTTTCCTGCACGGCGGCGAGGCTTGCGGCATCCCAGCCCCCACCCAACGCTTTTACGAGGAGCACGGCCGTCACTAGCCGCTGGCCATGTATGATGGCGGCTTCCTGTTCATTACTCAGCAAATTCTGCTGCGCGCTCACCACGTCCAGGTAACTCACCAGGCCGCCCACGTATCGCGAAGTTGCGATGTCCAGTTGCCGCCGTGAGGCGTTCACCGCCTCCGCCTGCGATAATTGCGCGGTGTGCAGCACCTCCAGGCTGGTGACATTGTCCTGCACTTCCTGGAACGCGCCCAGCACCGTGCCACGATAGCTCGCCACCGTGGCGTCATATCCCGCTTGCGAAAATTGCACCTGAGCCCGTCGCGCACCGCCGGTGAAAATACTCTGCGCCAGGTTCGCGCCAATGGCCCACACGCCGCTCTCCGCGTTCAGGAGTTGCGTGATTTTTGCGGCATTCCAGCCGGCCTGGCCGTAGAGCTGCAGCGATGGATAGTAAGCCGCCTTGGCAATTCCAATTTGCGCGTTGGCCACCGCCATCGCCCGCTCGGCCTCAGCAATATCCGGGCGGCGCTCCAGAAGATCCGAGGGCAGCGAAGTATCCAGATTCGGTGGTTCCGCGAAGAGCTCGCGCGCTACGAGGTGGAAATCTGGTGCTGGCCGCCCCGTCAAGACGGCAATCGCATCTTCAAATTGCTTGCGCTGTTGTTTCAGCAGCGTGGCCTGCGTGCGCGTGGCATTCAGCAGCGTTTCTTCCTGTGCCACGTCCAGGCCGGACGCCACTCCGCCCTGGTGCCGCGAGTTCACCAGATCCAACCCCCTCTGCAATGTATCCACCGTGCGCAGCAGCAAAGCAATTTCCGTGTCCAGTTGGCGAAGGCTGAAATAGTCCGCCGCAAGCTCCGCGGTGAGAATCAGGCGGACATTTTCGAGGTCCGCCGCATTTGCCTGCAGCGAAGCTTGCGCCGCCTCAATCGTTCGCCGGCGCTGCCCCACCAGGTCCACTTCATAGCTGACGGTGAATGGAATCGTCCAGCTGCTCTGCGTAATCGGGCCGGGCAACTTGAAAGACGAACCCGTCGCCCGATCGCCTGAATAACGCTGCCGGCTCGCGGTGGGCGCCACGCCAAGCGTTGGGAACAGCGTTGCATTCTGCACCGCGGCCGAAGCTCTCGCCTGCTGATAATGCGCAATGGAAACTTTCAGGGTTTGATTTGCCGCAAGCAGGTCGATTTCCAGTCCGTTTAGCTCGTCATCGCGAAATACATTCCACCACGCCGTTTTTGGAACCGCGTCTTTCGGTGCGGCTTCCCGGAAAGGTTCTTCCACGTCCCATTTCGCAGCGACCGGTGCCACTGGCTTCTTGTAATTTGGGCCGACCGTGCAACCCCCCACCCATCCAATCAGGACCAGTGCCAGCAGATTGCACAGCCTTATTTTCACGGCTCTCTTGTCCACCGGCATCAGGACTTTTTCCCCGGGGGAGCCTGCACGCTCGGCGGTTTTGGCGTTTCCTTCGGCGCCGCGGCGGGAGCGATTGGATTCGGCACTTCCTTTACGTGCACCTCTTGCCCGTCATTCAGCGAGTCCGGCGGGTTCAGCACGATCCAGTCCCCGGCCTTCAACCCGTTTAATACTTCAAGCGTAACTCCGTAGTCGCGGCCGATGGTCAGCGTCTGCAGCCGCGCCTTGTGGTTCGAATCCACCACCACCGCACGCAGCCCTTCCGAGCGGAAAAGCAGGGAATTCACCGGCACTTGCAGGCGATCGCCTTTCACCGTCACTTCCAGGTGCACCTGCGCATATCCTCCCGGAAGCAATAGCCCCGAAGAATTCGGCACATCCACTTCCGTCAGCAAAGTCCGCGTCGAGTGATCAATTGAATTCGAGGTGCGCACCACTTTTCCCCGGAATTTCTCGCCGGGATATTGCGTCAATTCCAGGTAAGCGCCAATTCCCGCATGAATGGACGGCGCATAAGGCTCCGGCACATTTACGTAAACGCGAATCGGGTCCGTTTGCGCCAGATAAAAGAGTTGCTGCGATGTCCCGCCATTCCCTGCGTTGATCAGCGTCCCGATATCTATATTGCGTTGGGTAAGCACGCCGCTGAACGGCGCATAAATACGCTTGAACGATTCCAGTTCTTGCAGCCGGCGAACGTTCGCCTCCGCCGACTGCACAATCGCGCGCTTGGCAGCCTGATCCCCCATGGCGTTGTCCACTTCCTGTTTCGAAACGCCGTCCCCCTTCAGAAGATCCGTATAACGAGTCGCGGTAATTTCGGAAAGGTGGGCATTCGCTTGTGCCGTGTTCAAATCCGCCCGGGATTGCCCCAACTGCTGGTCTATTTCCGGCGTATCAATATCGGCCAGCAATTCGCCCTTATTCACGCGGCTGCCGATGTCGCGATACCACTTCCTCAGATACCCATTGGTCCGCGCATAAATTGGGGATTCCACGTACGCTTGCAGCGTTCCAGGCAACACCAGGTTCTCGTCGCCGGCTTCCACGCTCGGGTGGATGATCGCCACCGTCGGAATGGCCGCGGCCTCCGTTTCATTCGCAAGCGCCTGGTACTGCGCGCGCCGCTGGAACAAGAGCACGCCGCCCACCACGACCAAAACGGCCACCACCACGAAGAATACCGTGAAAAGGGGGCCCCTCTTCCGCGCCGAACCACCGCTGCCACTACTTGCCGTGCCTTCAGTTGTCATCCCATTGCTCCAAACTCAGTTTTATAATCTCTCAAGATACCGCGGGTTCCGTCCCGACGGTCCGGTGCCTGCGGCGCTCCAGCCATCCATGGATGATCGAAAACACGCACGGAACGAAAAACAATGTCGCCACGGTTGCAAACAGTAAGCCGCCGATCACCGCGCGGCCCAGCGGCGCGTTCTGTTCGCCGCCTTCGCCCAGTCCAATCGCCATCGGCACCATGCCGATCATCATTGCCAACGCCGTCATGATCACGGGGCGTATGCGTACGTAGCCGGCTTCCAGCGCGGCCTCGCGCGGCGCTTTACCCTCAATCATCTGCTCCCGCGCGAAAGAAATCATCAAAATGCTGTTGGCCGTCGCCACGCCCATGCACATGATGGCCCCTGTCAGCGATGGCACGTTCAGCGTGGTGTGCGTGATCAAAAGCATCCAGCAGATGCCGGCCAGCGCTCCCGGCAATGCCGTAATGATGATGAAGGGATCCAGCCACGATTGAAAATTCACGACGATCAGCAGGTAAGCCAGCACGATCGCGCCGATCAACCCGATTCCCAATCCCAAAAAGGAGGAATCCATCGTGTCCACCTGGCCGCGAATCACGATATGGCTTCCTCGCGGCAGATCTTTTTCGGCATCATGGACGAGCTTTCTTACTTCTTGCGCCACGCTGCCCAAATCTCTCTGATAGACGGACGCATACACGTTAATCATCGGCTGGACGTTGTAGTGTGAGATGGACGCCGGCCGCGCCACGGTCTTCGTGAGCACCAGATTTCCCAGAATCTGCGGTGTCACTCCGGCCCCCGCTCCAGTGATGGGAGTGTTTTGCAGCGCTTGAAACGTGTCCACCCGGTACTGCGGTGTTTGCACCGCCACGCTATAGCTGACGCCGTTCTTCGGATCTAGCCAGAAATTCGGCGAAGTCTGGAAGCTCGACGAAAGTGACACGAGCAGGTTTTGCGCTACATCGCGCGCCTGCATGCCCACGTACTGCGATCTCGTCCGGTCCAGATCCATGTATAGTGTCGGCGCGTCGAACGCCTGCTGGACATGCACGTCGACCGCGCCCGGGATATGCGTCATCTTGTTCGCGAGCTTTTGCGCGATTTCATAATTGGCGGGCTGGTTCGCTCCAATGATTTCGATATCCACCGGCGCGGGCGTTCCGAAATTCAGGATTTGCGTCACGATATCCGCCGGCTGGAAGAAAAACTGTACGCCAGGGAATTCGGTGGCCAGGCGCCGTCGCAACTCATTGATGTAGCCGCTCGTCGGCTTTCCACGCTCTTGTTTCAATTGCACCAGGATTTCCGCGTCGCCAGTCCCGATGGTTCCCGAGTTGCTGTAAGTCAGGTTGATGCCCGAATACGGCAGACCCACATTGTCAATCACCGTCTGCAGATCCCTCTTCGGAATCACCTCGTGGATCACCTGATTGACCTGGTCGGCCAGCCGCGTCGTCTCCTCAATGCGCAAGCCCGTTCGCGCCCGCATGTGCAGTCGGATTTGCCCCGCGTCCACGCTTGGGAAAAAGTCGCGGCCCAGGAAAAAGACCAGCCCGGCCGACAACACGCAAAACGCCAGGAACAATGTGGAGAACGCCCACGCGTTGTCCAGCGCCGACGTCAGCGCCCGGCGATATCCGCCGCGCAGCCGTTCAAAGGAGTGCTCAAACGACTGCTGGTAGCGGCGGAAGAAGCCCATCTTCTCGCCCGCGTGCAAATCGGCCTGATACTCGTCTTCTGCGCTCAACAGATACATCGCCATCGTCGGCACAATCGTCCTCGACCACATGTACGAGGCCAGCATCGCGAAAATCACCGCTTCGGCCAGCGGCACGAACAGATATTTCGCCACGCCCGAGAGGAAAAACATCGGCAGGAACACGATGCAGATGCACAGCGTCGATACGAACGCCGGGACCGCAATCTGCTGCGCCCCGTCCAGGATCGCCTGCACCGTCTCCTTGCCCATCGCCAGGTTCCGGTTGATGTTTTCGATCTCCACCGTCGCATCGTCCACCAGGATGCCCACGGCCAGCGCCAGCCCGCCCAGCGTCATGATGTTGATGGTTTCGCCCAGCGCGCTCAGGCACAGCAGGCTGACCAGGATGGAAAGCGGAATCGAAACCGCGATGATCAGCGTGCTCTTCCAGTTTCCCAGGAACAGCAAAATCATGATGGCCGTCAGGCACGCCGCAATCATCGCCTCGCGCACGACGCCCTGAATGGCTGCCCGCACATAAATCGATTGATCGAAAAAGTTGCTGACTTGCAGACTGGTGGGAAGCGAAGGCGAATAATCCTTCAGAACCTGCTTTACGCGGTCGACGATGGATAGCGTCGAATTGTTGCCGGTCTTGTAGATGCTCATCAGCACGCCGCGCTGACCATTGGTGAGCACCACATTCGTCTGGGGAGAAAAGCCGTCTCGCACGTGGGCGACGTCCCGCAGGTAGATGGTCGAGCCGTTGACGGTTTTGACCGGCAGATCGTTGAGCTCCGCGATAGTTTTCGGGCTGCCGTTCATTTCCACGTTGTATTCCAGGGTGCCAAGCTTCGCAGCTTCGCCGTGCCCGTCGGCAAAATCAGGTTTTGCGCGTTCACCGTATTTACGATGTCCACCGCAGACAAACCCTTCGCTTGCATCGCGCTGGAGTCAATATCCACCGAAACCACGCGCGACTTCCCGCCGTACGGGAACGGCATCGACGCGCCGGGGACCGTGGCGATCTGCGTGCGAATGAAATTATTCCCGTAATCGAACATCTGCTGCTCGCTGAGGCTGTCGCTGTTCAACCCCACCTGCAGAACGGGCACCGTGGACGCGGAATAAATAATGACCAGCGGCGGCGTGGTGCCGGGCGGCAGGGTTCTTAAGAATGTCTGCGAAATGGCCGTCGCCTGGGCCAGGGCCGTCTGAATGTTGGCACCGGGATGAAAATAAATCTTGACGATGGCAATCCCGTTCAGGGATTGCGACTCCACGTGCTCGACGTCGTTCACCAGCACCATCACGCCGCGCTCGACGTTCGACGTGATCCGTTGCTCCATCTCCTGCGGCTGCAAGCCCGTGTACGTCCAGACTAGCGAGATCACCGGAATATTGATTTCCGGGAAAATGTCGGTTGGCGTGCGCGGAATGACGAATGCTCCCAGTAAAACGAGCACAATCGCCATTACGATAAAGGTGTATGGCCGGGAAAGCGCTAAACGTACAATCCACATAAATTAGTGTTGGTTACCCTGGTTTGTTGAGCGCGGACACCCTTTCCGTGCGCCCCCGCGCCCAGGATTCTTCGAGCTTTACACCACTATTAGACTATCAAAACCCGGCATTTGGGTACGCGGCTGGCGCCGATGCCGGGAAGGCCGCTCCTTTTCCGGGGGATGCCGCATCCCTACCGCCTTTACGATACTTCCTTCCCGGAAATACTTGGTCCTTGGCCGTTGCTCGACGAGCCATATTGGCTGGCCGAGCTCCAGAATTTGTCGATCATATGTTTAAGCTTTTGCGTCCTCCAGCTGCACTAGCGTGGGAAGTTACGTTCGCAACTGGATCTGGGCCGGTTGCGAGCCGCCTCGCCGGGCGTTCTTATGCCATGGCCCGCACAAATTCATCCTCGGCTCGCAGGCTTTGGGGTAAAGTAGGGGGAGCTTGTTTTCAGGTTTCCGCCCGGTCCGACTAACTTTCAAACCGAAGAGGACACTCATGAAAATTCTCGTCTGCGCAGCAGCGCTTCTCTCTCTTTCCGGAGCCGTCTTGGCCCAGCAGTATCCCGCGAACGCTTCCGCAAAACCCCTCGTTGTGAACATCATGAACGCCGAAGGTCAGGCCGTTGGAACGGCTACGCTTTCTCCCGCCGCCTCAGGCGTCAAGATTGTCCTGGACATCAAAAAGCTCCCTCCGGGCGAGCATTCCATTCACATCCACCAGGCTGCAAAGTGTGATCCGCCGGATTTCAAATCGGCGGGCCCGCATTTCAGCCCGGCAGGCGCAGGCCACTCGCACGAATCCGCGCCGGCGGGAGATATTCCTGATTTCTCCTTGATCGTCGGAAAAGACGGCACGGCTCACGTCTCCACGGTTGCCCCGAACGTAACTCTCGGCGATGACGATCACTCCGTCTTCAGCAATGGCGGCACGGCGATTGTGATTCACGCCGTTGCCGGCGGCACCGGCACTGCCGCTCCGCCGCGCATCGCCTGCGGCGTCATTACCCGATCGTAGCTCCCAAATCTTTTGTAGCGGCCGCCGTCCGCTTGCCCGCCGCAGGAGGGCGGCGGGCGTTTTCTGCTGGACTCTAGGAGCAAGGCAACCGCCCGACTCCTACTTGTGTGTCATCGTAAAGACGCCGTCCCAGCCCACGGGCGGCTCGTCGAAGAGATATTCCTGGCACCGCTTCCAATACATTCGGGATGGTCCATCGTCGGGCGTGCGGTCCAGAATCTCCTGGAACGCGTGCTGGGCCTGCTCCCACTGCCGCTTGCGATAAAGCTCGCGCGCGGCCGCAAAATCCTGCAACCGTTGCTGCAATTCCTTGTACTTGGGGTCCTGCTCCAACTCTGAAAGTTTCCCTACCAACTCGTGGATCGTCACCGGCTGCAATTTCCCTTTTACGCGAATGATATCCAGCTCCCGGAAAAGGAACCCCGCATCCTTCACCGTCGCATGCGTGGATTCATTCACAAGAATGTGCGTGCCATACTCCTTGTTCAGCCCTTCCAGCCGGGACGACAAATTCACCGTGTCTCCAAGCGCCGTATAGCCGTAGCGCAGTGCGGAGCCCATGTTGCCTACGCTCGCCGGACCCGAATTCAAGCCGATCCCAATATCGAGTTTCGGTTTCCCGTCGGCTTCCCATTGTTTCTGCATCGCGTGCACCGTCTTCATCATGGCCAGAGAGGCGTTGCATGCATTCGCGGCGTGATCCGGTTCCTCAAACGGTGCGCCCCAGAACGCCATCACCGCGTCGCCGATGTATTTGTCGAGCGTGCCTTGCGTATCGAAAACGATTTTCGTCATGTCCGAAAGATAGCCGTTCAGGAAGAGCGCAAGATCCTGCGCATCCAGCTTTTCAGAAATCGACGTGAATCCGCGGATATCGCTGAACATCACCGTGATTTCCGTCTTGCGTGGTTCCACCAGCTGCGGATTCACCAGCAGCCGCCGGATGACTTCTGGGCTTAGATACTGTCCGAACGCCGAGCGCACCTTGCGCTTTTCTTTTTCTTCCACCAGTGCCCGGTAGAGCGATACCAGCATCACGTTTGCCGTCAGCGTCCCCGCGGGCAAAGTGAAGTTCAGCCAATAGCCGCGCACGAACGAAACATAAATCAACAAGCCGAACGGCAGCAGCAAGGCCAAACCAAACCACATCCATCGCGGCGAAACCAATGCCATTGCGGTCCCCAGGGGAATCCCGAAAATCAAAATCAGCAGCAGGTCCAGAATTTCCTGGTGCGCGCCGCGGATCAGGAATCCGTTGTTCAGCATGTTGTCAATCACATTGGCGTGCACTTCGAGCCCCGGATAATCGATGCCTCCGTAAGGGGGAGTGCGCAGGTCGCCGATTCCTGTCGCCGAAGCGCCCACCAGCACAATTTTGTCGCGAAAGGTTCCCGGCTTGCATTTATGATTCACCACGTCCGCGATCGAGTAGTACGGATACGTTTCGCGCGGCCCGCGGTAATTGATCAGCACGCGGCCAAGCCAATCCGGCTTTACGGTGAGCTTGTCGCCGAACTGCAGCGACACGACACCGGTCGGCCCGTAGTTCACCGTGACCTGCTCCGTCTTTAACCCCAGGTAAAGCCGCAAGGTCTGCACTTCCAGCGAACCATAGAGGTCTATGTCGTCCGGATTGCTGGAGCGTCCGAAGGGCAGCACCAGCAATGCGCGCCGGAGCACTCCGTCTGCATCGGACGAAATATTGAAAAACCCAACGGATGTTTTTTCATCATTCTCCGGCGGCGCGAGTTGTGGAATGTTCGCGATCGTTGCCGTGAAAAGCGTCCCTTCAAACTGGTAGCTGTTCAGCAGGGAAGCGAAGTCGGCCTTGCCCGTGGCCGGGTTTAGCGCGTTGCGGTTCAGCGAGTACCACTGCACCATCTCCGCATACTTGTTGAGCGCTGCGTCGTCGATCCCCTGGATTTCATTCGCCTGCAGGTAGAAATTCCCCAGCACCACCGGCCCAAAACGCCGCAGCGCCGCCGCGAACTGCGAATCGGCGTCGAACTCCTTTGCCAGCTCCAGGACGTGCGCTTCGAGCTTCGGATCGGGTGGCTTGCCATTCTTTTTGTCGCGCTCGATCTGTCCCCACAGCGCGCGGATAGGAGCGACGGTCTGATCCGGCTTGTCGAACGTCACATCAAACGAAACCATGCGCGCCCCGTCTTCGCGTAGCACATCCAACATTTCCCCGAAATATTTTCGCGAAAATGGCCACTTGCCCAGCACCTCCTGCGAGCGCTGGTCAATCGCCACCACAACGATGCGGGGATCCGGCGGCGTGTACTTAGCCGGCCGGTAACGAAAGCGCGTGTCCAGCGTGCTGTATTCAAAGCGTTTCAGGAAATCGAATAGCGGCGTATTGCGGTCGCCCATGAAGGTGAAGATGTACACGCCCAGCGAGAGAGCGGTAATCGCCACGCTGATCAGGAAGACCGCGCGATGGTGCCACCACGTGGCGATGAGGTCGCGGAAGCGATACACGCTTCCCCTCTGGCGGCCTCCTTCGGGCGCTGTTGGCATTGGTCTGGAGGACTATTCGCGGAAAATGAAATTCATGCGGACGCCGCAGATTTCGATCAAATCGCCGTCGTTCAGCCGCACGGTTCCGGTAATCGGCGTGCCGTTCACCGTGGGCACTTTGTCGCCGGTGCCGAGATAGTAGCCGTCGTCGCGCTGGTTGATCTGCGCGGCCATTTTCGGCTTGAACCACCCCTTCAAACGCACCGTCGCCATCGGCGATTTCCCAATCACCGTCAGCTTATTGGTGAGGGTGAATTCCTTTATATCGATCTTGCCGCTCAGAATCACCAGCGTGGCAACCTTCATCCGCCCCGCCGAGAATTGCGCGCGCTCCCCCATGGCCGCCGCCTGTTGGAGCATTTCGCGGCGCACCTTCGTGTCCAACACCATCGTTTCGTTGATTTTCGGCGCGGCTGTCTTTCGCCCGGTGTCCCAGGGAATCGCGGCATCGGCGGTTGCGTCCACCTTGATGTGGTGTTTGCCGACCCATATCGAATCGCCGTCGTGCAGCGTGGCGCGTTCCACCCGCAGATCATTCACAAACGTTCCGTTCAAGCTGTCCAGGTCTTCCACTACCAGGCGGCCAGCTTCGAAATAGACGCGCGCGTGGTAATTGGATACAGCCAGATTATCGACGGGAAGGTCGTTGTCCGGCGAACGCCCAATGGTTACAGGGCGGCTGCCAATCGGCACTTCTTTCACCAGCTTGTTTTCAAACATCAGGCTGAGTTTCGCCATGCAATCGCCTCCGAGGAGGTGCTAGTCTTTCTTGGCCGAACCGCGGCGCATCCAGGAGAACCAACCCTTGTTGGCGTCGTCCTCGAAACGCACGACGATTACCGTCACGTTGTCAATTCCGCCGTTTTCATTCGCCAGCGCGATCAATCTTTCCCCCGCCGCCGAAGGTATAGTCTCCGCCTGCAGCGCCCCCGCAATTTCGGGCTCCGTGACCATGCGCGTCAGCCCGTCCGAACACAGCAACAGCACATCTCGCGGAATAATCTCTACCTCATCCACGTCAATCTCCACTTCCGGATGAGCCCCCAGCGCGCGCAGCAGCACGCTCTGCATTTCGCTCTCTTCCGCCTGCTGCGGCGTGATCAATCCTCGCCGCACCTGTTCGGCGACCAACGAATGATCGTTCGTCAATTGCTGCAGGTTCCCGTTGCGCAACAGATACGCCCGGCTGTCGCCCACGTGCGCGATACTCATCAGGGTGTCTTTCAGCCATAAGGCGGTAATCGTCGCGCCCATCCCCCGCTGCTCGGGATTTTTCTGTGCCGACTGGAAAATCTGAAAATTCGCTTGCGCCACCGCCTGCCTCAACCGGCGCGTCTGTGAACTAATGTTCGCCGGAACCTCGTCCAGCACCGTCGCCCCGGAATCTTCCTTTTCCGTTTCGCAATACTTGTTGACGGCATCCACCGCCATCGCGCTGGCCACTTCGCCGTGTGCTTCTCCGCCCATGCCGTCCGACAAGATGAAAAGATTCAGAGCTTCCACAATACGGAAGGAGTCTTCATTGTTGGTACGCACACGTCCAACATCTGACAAGCCGCTGCTGACGATCTGCACAGCCTCTCCTTCAAGCCTTCCCGTGAACACAACAGGTACCCCCGGCCTAGACACCCCGGTCTTTCCGTACCATCCACGCTAGCAGACACCTCGCTGCTCGGAAAGGCTTTGCATCCAACTGATTACCTTTCGATACCTACGGCCGCCCCATGGTCAGTTTGCAAGCATACTCGAAGCCCATAGGGGCAAGGCAAGCGCAGGCACAGCCCCAAACGGCCTCCCGGCCTTCTGCGCCGGCCGAATCTCCACTACAATCTCGGTGTGCCCATCTCCTCGAATCCCCTGAAAAAGCTCTGGCTCGCCTTTGCGCTACTTCCTTTGGTCGCTCAGAGTCTCCCCGCGCAAGAACAGCCTCCCGCTTCCGGAGCCCGCATCTTGATCATGCCTCGCAAAATCGTGAGCGGCGAACACGCTACCCTCGCCGTCCTCGACGTCAGCGGCCGCCTCACCCCCGGCGTCACCGTGGAGTTCTCCAACGGCGACACTCTGAAGACCGACGCAACCGGCCGCGCCTTGTTCGTCGCCCCGCTGAATGCAGAGAAGATTTATGCCGCGATTCAGGGTCGCTCAGGGCGGGTCGCAAGCACAATTGTTACCACGGTGGAATCGCCTTCGGCCACACAGGAAGTAGCCCTGGCTCCCCGCGTCGCTTCGCTCAGCGACCGGTTTGAATTCATGGGCCACGGCTTCTGCGGCGACGCCGACGCAAACCACGTCCTGATTCACGGATCGCCTGGTCTTGTGCTCGCCTCTTCGCCTGCGTATCTCGCCGTGCTGCCGCCTGGCGAATTGCAGCCCGGGCCAGCGGAGGTGCAGGTTGGTTGCGGGCAGAAGAGTTCGCCCGCGTTTACCGTGGTGTTTGTGGCGCTGGATCTCGAAGCCGGCAACGCAACGCTTGCTCCCAGTGAGCACCGCAAATTGACCGTGCGTGTGAAGGGAACCACCACGAAGGTGAATCTGGAGGCGCGGAATCTGGCTCCCGAAGTTGCTGAGTTGCTGGGCGGCACGCCGGTGCGCGCGGTGTCCTCGGGTGGCACAGACAATGTCGCGAGTTTCGAGCTTGTCGGAAAGCAGCGCGGGAGTTTTGTGATTTCGATCCGGCTGGTGGCGCCGCTCAACGCGCCGCACAACTGAGTTGCTGCCCAGCCGCGCGCCAAGCCGTGTGAGGAAATCCAAAGATGCCTGAGCTTCCGGACATTGTCGTTTACATCGAAGCGCTGGAGCAGCGCGTTCTCGGCCATGTTCTCGAGCGCGTGCGCATTGCCGGGCCGTTTCTCCTACGCACTGCGCTGCCTCCGATCGATTCCGTGCAGGGCCACAAGGTCGCCGAGCTGCGCCGCATTGGCAAGCGCATTGCCCTTGGTTTCGACAACGGATTGTGGCTGGTTTTTCACCTGATGATTGCGGGGCGATTACATTGGAAGACCAAGTCGGTCGTTCCGGACGGGAGACGGACGCTGGCGACGTTTGAGTTCGACTCGGGAACGCTTACGCTGACGGAAGCGGGGGCGAAGAAGCGGGCTTCGCTGCATCTTTTTGCGGATGAGGCCGCGATGGGGGCGATCGATCCCGGCGGACTCGAGGCTCTCTCGGCGACGCGCGACGCGTTTGGCGTCGTGCTCACTTCGGAGAATCACACGCTGAAGCGGGCGCTGACGGATCCACACTTGTTCAGCGGGATCGGCAATGCGTATTCCGACGAGATACTTTTTCAGGCGCAGCTTTCGCCGGTGTTGCTGACGCGGCGCATGGAAGCGGAAGCGATCGATCAGTTGTATCAGGCGACTCGGGAGACGCTGAATTCGTGGACGAAAATGCTGCGCGAGGAAGCGGGCGGGAAATTTCCGGAGAAAGTGACGGCGTTTCGGGAGGAGATGTTCGTTCACGGGCGGTATGGACAACCTTGCCGGCGGTGCGGAACGAAGATTCAGAGGATTCGGTATGCGTCGAATGAGACGAACTATTGTCCGCGGTGCCAGACCGGTGGAAAGCTGCTTGCGGACCGCGCTTTGAGCCGGTTGCTGCGGGAGGATTGGCCAAAGTCCCTCGATGAAATGGAAGACCGCTTGGAATCCAAAAAGAATACGATGCAAGCGCCGCGCTAGCGGCTTTTATCAAGCGCTCTTCTTCGCCGCCGTCGCGGCCGGAAGGGTCAAGGCTCCCTGTTCGTCCTCCAGTTCGAGCTGACGCACGTCGCCGCTATTCAGCAGGTTCTCCAATGTGTTGGTCGCTTTTTCAAAGCGCTTGTCGGCTTCCGTGTAACACTGTTGCGCGTTTTTCAGGTGCGTGCCGATCTTGTCGAAGGGTTCGCTGAAGTTCTGCATGTGCTTCCGCAGGCCGTCCAGATTTGCGCTCAGTCGCTTGGCGTTTTCTTCAATCTGCATCCCGCGCAATCCCATGGCGATTACCGCCAGGTGCGCGTACAGAGTATTCGGGGAAACCGGCACGATTTTCTTGCTCCGGCAGTAGGCATCCGCCGCGATTTTGCGCGTATCCGCGCTGCGCAACAGTTCGTAATAAACCGCTTCGCTGGCAACAAACATCAGCGCCAGCTCCAGTGTGCCCTCGTCCGGCACAATGTACTTCTCCGCGATCGAGTCGGCGTGGGCTTTTACCGCGTTCACAAAATCTTTCCGCGCCTCTTTGCGCCCCTCCTCGTCTTCCACCTCCAGCCGCTGAAACGCATCGAGAGGAAACTTCGAATCGATGGCCATGATCTTCTGATCCCGAAGATGAATCACGGCGTCGGCCGTTTTTCCGCTGCGAAAGGCATACTGCAGCGTGTACTGGGAACGCGGCAGGCTGTCTTCCAGCAGCCGCTCGAGCGTGGTTTCGCCGAAAGTCCCGCGGTTCTTCGCCCCGCCCAGGATGCCTTCCAGCTTGCTGGCCGTTTCGTGCATCTGCTTGCCGGCTTGCTGGACTTCGCCGAGCTGGTTCTGAATCTGATTGATCTGCTCGCGGGTGTTCTTCAGTTCCAGGGACATCGCGGCCTGGGATTCGGAGGTGAGCTTCGAGGTGATTTGCGCGGAATCCTTCACGCCGTCTTTCAGGGCAGTGGTGACGGCTTCGAGGCGGGTGGCGACGGTGCCGGCGATGGTTTCGAGCTTGGTGGTGCTCTGCGCCTGGGTGGTGGAAAGGTTCAGCAGGTCGCGGCGCATCTCGTTCATCTGCGATTCCATCTGCTGGTTCTTTTTCTGGTCCTGGGTGTTTTGGATGAGCACCCACAAGACCAGGCCGACGAGGAGCAGGCCGAAGACAGCGACGGTGGCGATGAGGATCATGGTTTTTCTCCCGTGATGACGGGAAACAGGTATCCCCACTGTAGCGGGAAGGGAGAGGACGGGCAAGGCGGGGAGTAGGAAGGGGAGGCCAACAGTCGACAGACTACAACCGACAGCGAAGGCGATTGGTATGACCAATTCCCTGCACCCCGGGTGTTTTGCGTAAGAGTGGCAGTGAAAGGAGTTAGGGAAGAGGAGACGGGAGAGCTGACGGCGAAGAGCTGCCTGTGAGGGGAATTGGTCTGACAAAGAAACCGGTATATCCCCCCACCCCGGGGTATCGCGTATGTGCGGGAATAGTTGGACTTGGCGGGGGTTTCGCGGGAAGCAGGGAAGGGCGTGGGAGGGAAAGAGAGAAATGCCCGCGCGACCATAGGCAATTGTCTCAAGATGTAGCTAGTTTATCAATAGTATTGTGTAGTACTGGGACGATTTTGTATGGAAAGGGTTACGGCGCCCGTTCGAACCGCGGGGACAAAGAGGCTCAGGCTCACCGAGCAGGAGAAGTGGGCACGCGCCTAGCCGCCGGCGAAGTGATGGAGATGGTGCATGACGGCGCAGCTCAGATGGCCGAGGACGAACCAGAACACCGCTTGGAGAACTTTCTTGGTTGTAGGCGACATGCGGGAAGAGTATCCCAGGCGTATCTGGGGTCAAGAATAATTGTGAACGGGCCAGGTGGCACGACGATCCTGCTACACGAAGAGAAGATAAGGTCAAAACCCGCACCCTTGAACACCACAAGGGTGCGGCACCCAAAAGCGTTCGGAAATTAAGCCGGAGGCCACTTACAGCCGCCCCACCAGCACGAATTTGGAAATTCGCTCGCCAATCGGCGTGCAAAAAAGGTAGTATGAGCAGTTTTATTTTTTTGGAGTTGATCCGGTTTTTTGGTGTTGATCCGGCCTTTATGGCAAGGGAGCAATCCATGTTTAAAAAATACGCGCTGGCGGTCTTCTTTTTTTGTGGCGTGACGGCACGCGCGCAGATGAATAGCGTGGAGCGGCTCAGCGTTGATGCCACAGATGCTCCTCGCAATATCCTGCATGCCACTCTTGTCGTCCCCGTTTCGCCGGGCGCGTTGACCATGGTCTATCCCAAGTGGATTCCCGGGAACCACCGGCCCACCGGGCCCATCCAGAACTTTATGGGACTCCATTTTAAGGTTGGGGGCAAAGAGCTGGAGTGGCAGCGCGATCTGGAAGACATGTACGCCTTCCACCTGCAAATTCCCGGAGGAGCCACGGAGCTGGAAGCTTCCTATGACACGGTCACGTACAACCGAAAGAGTTCGCTGGCCTCCAGCAAAGTGCTGGACCTGCTATGGAACCAGGTGGTGCTCTATCCGAAGGGGGCAGCGACGGACGCGGTGCGAGTGACGGCAAGCCTGCGACTTCCGGAAGGTTGGAAATTTGGCACGGCGCTGAAGCCAACCCGGCAAAATGGGAGCTCCGTGGATTTCCAGATGGTATCGCTGACTACACTGGTGGATTCTCCGGTGATCGCCGGTGCAATTTATCGCCAGGTGCAAATTACTCCCGCAGGTGAACCGCTCGCACATGTGGTGGACCTGGTAGGGGAGAGCGAAGAGTCGATTCAGATCACGGACAACGATATTGCCAGCCTTACGCAACTGGTGAGCGAAACGGGAAAACTCTTTGGCGCCCGGCATTACGCCAGCTATCACTTCCTGTTGATTCTGGGCGACCAGACGGCGCACCACGGCCTGGAGCATCACGAGTCCAGCGACAACGGAGCCGCGGAAGACATGTTCAGCAACCCGCAGGCGCATGATTTGGAGGCGGACCTTCTGCCGCACGAATTCGTCCATTCCTGGAATGGCAAGTACCGCAGGCCTGCCGGGCTGGCGACGGCGAATTATCAGGAACCGATGCATGGCGACCTGCTGTGGGTCTATGAAGGGCTGACAGACTATCTTGGCAACATTCTGGCGGCCCGGACGGGGCTTCGCTCACCCGACCAGTTCCATGAAGACCTGGCTTACACGGCGGCCATGCTGGACCACCGGGCCGGACGGACGTGGCGGCCGTTGCAGGATACGGCCACCTCGGTGCAAAGCGTCTTTGCCGCTCCCTCGGAATGGACCAATTGGCGCCGCACGGCGGATTACTATCCCGAGGGTTACCTGATCTGGCTGGAGGTGGATGGCTTGCTCCGGCAAAAAAGCGACAACCAGAAATCGATGAATGATTTCTGCCGCGCCTTCCACGGAGGGGAGAGCGGGCCGCCCAAAGTGGTGCCATATAACTTTGAGGATGTGGTTGCCACGCTCAACAAGGTGGTTCCCAATGACTGGGCCCGTCTGCTGCGCGAACGTCTTGATTCCAAATCTCCGCAGGCCCCGCTGGGCGGGATAACCGGTGGCGGCTGGAAACTGGTTTATACCGCGCAGAAAAACACCACCATGGACGCCCTCGAAAAAAGCGGTGAGAGTATTGACCTCAGCTTTTCTCTGGGCCTGATGGCCACCAAAGAAGGCGAAGTGCGCGACGTGATCCCAGGCACACCGGCCTACGCCGCCGGCCTGGCTCCCGGAATGAAGATCATCGCGGTGAATGCCCGTAAATGGTCCAAGGATATTGTCCGGGCCGCTCTGCAGGCTTCGTTGACAAACCAGAAGCCAATCGCGGTTCTGGCCGAGAATGGAGAGTATTACAACTCCTACGCGGTGGATTATCACCAGGGCGAGCGCTATCCCCATTTGGTCCGAGTGGAAGGACAGCCCAACCTGCTGGACGAGATCATTAAGCCAATCGGGAACTAGCCGGCGGTAACCGCGTCTGCGGGGACCCAGGCGCAATAGGAAGCGACTCCAATGTTTGAAAAGAGGGCCGAGTGAACTCGGCCCCTACAACGACGTGTGTGCGTGTGACGGGCTGGCCCTCCGACGGCGGGCTGGCTGAAAGGACCAGCGCTACATTGAAGAATGCGGAGAAGGAAGACCGGGCTTGCTGGGTTATTGCATTTCTTCGAGGCGGCGCATTTTTGGTTCGATGCCGAAGAAGTGGACGGCGAGGATTTGGAGGACGAGTAGGGCGATCATTAGGGCGACTACGCCGGCTACGCCGTGGGAGCGGAAGAGGAAAACGACGAGGAAGGGAGTGAAGATGGTGGCGGAACGGCCGAGGGTGTTGCAGAGGCCGAGTGCGCGCATGCGGACGTCGGTGGGGAAGAGTTCGGGGACGTAGATGGCGAAGAGCAGGGCGACGAGGATGTAGATGCAGACGACGAGGAGAAAGCCGGCGAGAGGAAGCAGGCGGGGATCGCGGATGAAGGGATAGATGCCGCCGAAGAGGATGGCGAGCAGAGAGGCGCCAATGATGGCGGGCTTGCGGCCGATGGAGTCGGCGGTGAGGGCGGCGATGGCCGCGCCGACGGGTGCGCCGATGCTCATGAGGAAGGAATATTTGAAGGAGCTGGCGATGCTTAGGCCCTGCTGGACGAAGAAGGTGGGGAGCCAGGTGACGAAGCCGTAGATGAGCGTGTTGGCGACGATGAGGACGGTGGCGCCGACGAAAAGGCGAGGGAAGAGTTGCGGGCCGAAGAGCGAGGAAAAGTTGCGAGCGGAAGTTGCAGGTGGCGGAGAGGCGGGCGTGGGAAGCGGCGGATCTTGATTGACGAATTCGCTTTCGATTTCCTGGAGCATTTTTTCGGCTTCTTCGGTGCGGCCGACAGATTCGAGCCAGCGCGGGGATTCGGGCATGGATTTGCGCAGGTACCAGACGATGAGCGCGCCCACGCCGCCGATGACGAACATGATGCGCCAGCCAAAGCGTGGAATGAGAACGGCGCTGGCGAGAGCGCTGATAGGCAGGCTGACGACGACAACGGCGTTGAGGATGCCGCACCAGCGGCCGCGGGCTTGCGGAGGAAGAAATTCGGTCATCGCGGCGTAACCGGCTACCAGTTCCGCGCCGAGTCCGATGCCCATCACGCCACGCAGGAGAATCAGGACGGACATATTGGGAGCGAAGGCGGAGGCGATGGAGGCGAGGCCGAAGATGATGAGATTGGCCTGATAGGTGAAGCGGCGGCCGAAGCGATCGCCGAGGAAGCCGGTGAGGAAAGAGCCGAGCATCATGCCCATAAAGGTGACGGAAACGAACTGGGCGTTTTGCGCGAGGGTGGAAAAGTGGCTGTTGAGCGTGGCGCCGAGGACGCTGGCGGCGACGTAGACGTCGTAGCCGTCGAAGAACATACCGATGCTGATGAGCGTGAGGATGCGGCGATGAAAAGAGGAGATGGGAAGACGGTCGAGGCGCGCGCCGGCGTTGACGCTCAAGAGTGGCTCACTTTTTCCTCGCGAGGGCGGCCATTGTGCCGGCGGTTAGGGCTTCGACGGCAAGGCTGCAGTTTTTATCGAAGGAGTTGGACTGGGCGGAGAGGAAGAATTCCTTGCAGCGGCGGGCGGCGCCGGGGTCGAGTTGCAGGATGCGGGCGATGAGCTTGTCGGCTACGGCGGATAGTTGCGCGGCGGGGCGGACCATGGAGATCAGGCCGATTTCGAAAGCTTGCTGAGGAGTGAAGGGTTCGCCGAAAAGAACGAGAGGGAAGGCGAAACGCGGGAGCGCGTATTCGCCGAGATAGGACATGATCGCGGCGGGAGCGAGGCCGTGGCTCATTTCAGGAAAACAGAGGGAAGCGGTGTCGGCCACCAGAGGGAAGTCGGTCACGATGGCCAAGCCCATACCGAAACCGAAGGCGTCGCCTTGGACTTCGGCGACGGAGATTAAGGAGGAAGTGCGGACGAGGCGCTTGAATTCGATTAGGCGAGAGACTTCGGTGCGAACGGACTCGAGGTCGCGAGCGGAGCGTTCGCGGCCGGTGCAGAAAACTTTGCCGCGGGCGCGGATGCGAAGGACGCGGGCGCGAGGTTGCGGGGATTCGGAGCGGAGTTCGGCGAGCATGGCGTCGAACATTGGGCCGGTGACTTCGTTTCCGTGATCAGGGTTGTTCAGGATGAAGGTTAGGACTTCCGCGGTGCGCTGAATTTCTACTAAGTGGGTAGAGGCTTCGCTGGAGTGGCCCGGGGGCGGCAAGTTGGACATGGCCGGAAGATTATACAGGAAACGTTTCAATTGATTGGCAGGCAAGGTTGCCACCGGAGAGTGAGGCTGGCGGACGCGGCAGGCGAGTGTGAGAAAATGCCGCGCAAGCGGCGCGCGCCCTGAAAACCGTAGGGTGCGGCACCCAGGGGTCAGGCGCGGACGGAGCGGTCGAGGTGGTGGTGGAGATGGAGTTGGATGTTGCGGAGGGGGGCGTCGGAATTTTGCAGGCGGCTGAGGAGGAGGGCGCCTTCTAGAGAGCTGATGATGAGTTGGGCCAGATCTAGCGGCTTGGTGCGCGGATTGATTTCGTGGCGCGCGATGCCTTCGGCGGTGATTTTGGAGAGGCGCGCGGTCCAGTTCTGCAGTGCTTTTTTGGCGCGGGCGCGGAGGAGGGCGTTGCCGTCGTCGGATTCGACGGCAGTGTTCATGAGGGGGCAGCCGCCGGGGACGAGGCCTTCGCGCTTTTCGACAAAGTTGTCGATCATTTTTTTGAGGCGATGGACCGAGTTGGGGACGTCGTCGACGCCTTCGAGGCGGCCGGAGACGGCTTTTTTCCAGGAGTAGTCGAAGGCTTCGCCTGCGAGTTCTTGTTTGCTGGAGAAATGGCGGTAGATGCCGCCTTTCTGGAGGCCGGTGGCTTGCATGAGGTCGGAGAGGGAAGTGCCCTCGTAGCCCTTGCGATTGAAGAGCGGGGCGGCTTTCTTGACGATTTCGCGGCGGGTGAGTTCTCCCTTGGACATTTCGTTGGACATAGGTAATGCACCTTTCAAAGCAAGTACTGGGACCGATTGGTCTCTTTCGTAAATTATAGCACAATTCGACTGAGACCAATCGGTCTCTTTTGCATCCAATCGTTTCGAGGAAGCATGAGCGAAACGATGGCAGCGGCGATGCCGTTCGACCCGCCCCGGGAGCGGGCGGGGATCAATCCGTGGTTCATCGCAATTACGGTGACGCTGGCGACGTTCATGGAGTTGCTGGATACGGCGATTGCCAACGTGTCGCTGCCGCACATTGCAGGCGGGCTGGCGGTGAGCGCGGACGAGAGCACCTGGGTGCTGACGAGTTACCTGGTGTCAAACGCGGTGGTGCTGCCGCTTTCGGCGTGGCTGAGCCGGATTTTTGGGCGGAAGCGGTATTACATGATTTGCGTGGCGCTGTTTACGATCAGCTCGTTGCTGTGCGGATTTGCGCCGAGCCTGGGGATGCTGATCTTTTTCCGTGTTCTGCAGGGAGTAGGCGGCGGAGGATTGGCGCCGGTGGAGCAGGCGATCCTGGTGGACACGTTCCCGGGGTCGAAGAGGGCGGCGGCGTTTGCGCTGTACAGCATGGCGATCGTGACGGCGCCGGCGATCGGGCCGCCGCTGGGCGGATGGATCACGGACCATTGGAGCTGGCGGTGGATCTTCTTCATCAACATTCCCATTGGGATCATTTCGCTCATTCTGACGAACCGACTGTTGAAGGATCCGCCGGAATTTACGCGGGAGGTGGAAGCGGCGCGGAAGGACGGGCGGCTGAAGATTGACGTGTGGGGAATCGTGTCGGTGGCGATTGCGTTTGCTTGCCTGGAGGTGGTGCTCGACCGCGGGCAGACTGAAGACTGGTTCGAAAGCAATTTTATCGTGGTGTTTTTTGCGGTGGCGATGGTGGCGCTGATTTTTGCGATTGTTTGGGAGTGGCGGCATCCGGACCCGGTGGTGGAGATTCGATTGTTGGGGGACCGGAATTTTGCGCTGGCGAATATTTTTTACTTTTTGTTCGGGTTCACGCTGTATGGATCGACGGTGCTGATTCCGCAGATGCTGCAGCGGCTGTATGGGTACACGGCGACGGATGCGGGGCTGGTGCTGGGACCCGGGGCGTTTGTGATTGTGATGCTGGCGCCGGTGGTGGTGCGGATTTTGCCGAAGCTGGGAGTGAAGAAGCTGTTGGCCTTTGGATATTTCGTGTTTGCGTTGGCGATGTGGCACTACGCTAGCTTCACGCTGGCGACGGATTACCGGCATGAAGCCTGGGCGCGGGCGCTGCAGGGATTGGGGATTGCGACGCTGTTTGTGCCGGTGAGCCAGCTGGCTTATTCGAATTTGGCGAAGAACAAGAATAACAAGGCGTCGAGCCTGACGAATCTTTTCCGGAACCAGGGCGGGAGTTTTGGGATTGCGTTTGTGACGACGCTGCTGGCGCGGCGGACGCAATATCACCAGAGCATTTTGGTGGCGCACACGACGCCGCTGGATGAGCGGTACCGGCAATTGCTGGGGAATTTGAGCGGGTATTTTTCGTCGCATGGATTTACGGGAGCGGATGCGGTGGTGCACGCGCAGGCGGAGGCGTTCGCGCTACTGGAGAGGCAGGCGACGTTTCAGGGATTTCTGGATTGCTTTACGGCGCTGGGGTGGATTGTGCTGATGGGTGTGCCGCTGGTGTTTTTGATTAAGAAGTTCCGGCCGGCGGGTGGGGCGACGGAGAGTCATTAACGGTGGCTGGAGACCAGCGACCGGTGGCCAGCGAGCAGAAATTTGGACAAAGGCTTAGGTTGAGGTCCTTCACCCATCCTCGTCGGATGGGTTCAGGATGACAGGTGGTGGGGTTTGTGGTCGTAGGGGAAGTGTGGGTGATTAGGTTTCATTTGCAAAAGCGGTAGCTGAGCTACCGCACTCCAAAAAAGAAAAAGGCCCCGGAGAACCGGGGTCTTTTTTGTTGCACGGACGAATTGGGAAGAGACGCTTACCAGTTGAGCTTGAGGGCGAACTGGAACTGGCGGGCGTCGAACGCGGCGCTTGGCTGGCCGGCGGCACAAACGGGACCAGCTGTGGGATCGCAGAGCTGGTTCACCGCGGCGATGTTGGTGCGGTTGAAGAGGTTGAAGGCGTCGGCGATGAGATCGAGACGGAAGCGTTCGCCAAAGCTGATGCCCTTTGAGACGCGGAGATCAAATTGAAAAAATCCTGGCGAGGTGAATTTGTCGCGCCCGAGGGTTCCGAAGCAGCCGAAAGGCGGCGCGACACCGGTGACCGTGAAAGGTTGTTTTGCATTGGTGAGGCAGACGGTGGGAAGACCGAAGCTGACGCCGTGGACGAAAGGTGAAGTGGTGGTGCCGCCAAAATTCGGGCGTACACCCTGGGAGCTGAACAACAAGCGAAGATCCTCGCCGGTGATGACATTGAAAGGCCTGCCCGAAGAAACCTCGACGAGCGGAGCAAGGGTGAAATCGCCAAAAAACGATTGCGCGAAGGAGTCGCCGCCCTTGTGTGGCGAAGATTGGAAGACACCGCTAGTGACCCAGCGATGGCGCTGGTCGTTCACGGAGTTGGCGCGCTCGAGGTAGCCGAAGCGGCTGTCCTGAGGCTCGAGGGTGGATTGCAGGTCCGTACCGTTATCGATCGAATGCGACCAGGTGTAGCTGGACAGCAGGGTGAAGTGGCGCGAGAAGCTCTTTTCCAGATTGATGGTGAGAGCGTTGTACCAGGAAGAGGCGTCCGAAAGTTGGGCATCGATGCTATTGAAGGGCACAGGCACGCCACCCATCGGATAGTTTGCCGCGTGGGCGAGCGCCTGTTGCACAGCAAAGCCACAATTGAACAGGAGATTGGCAGGAACTCCGGCGCACTGTGGGGCGACCGAAGCGACACCAGCGGCGAAAGAGGGGTTCGGACCGGACTTGCGGAAATAGTTGAAGAAAGCAGGGGTGCCGATGAAACCGACAGGCGTGCCACCGCAGCTCGGCCCTGTGTAACCGAGGCCGAGTGCGCCTGGAGCCAGAGGTTGTCCGGTTGGAGTAGCAAAGGCAATGCTGCCGCCACCCGGGACGTTGAAAACAGGAATTCCGCCTGTGCAGACACCGTTCGGCGTGGAAGGAACGATAACACCCAGTGGGTTGGTGCCGAGAGTGGTGAGTCCCACCGCGACGGCACTGGCTTCATTGGAAGTGAGTAACACCGGGTCGGTTGGGTTGATGTCGATGGGTCGATTGAGATGAATCCCGCGCGTCCATTGATAGCCAGCGCTTAGCTTCCAGGTGCCGGCAATTGCATGTTCAACGGTGAGGTTGGCTTGTTGCGCGTAGCCGTATTTAAAGTTCGAGGCAACAGGAAGGACGAAGGGAAGAATGGGCAGCGGCAAACCAGCAGTCAAATAATTTTGGTTTGCGAACAACGAGTTCGGGTTGAGAGGATCAAATCGCTGCTGGTTGGGGAGGTAAAACATGGAGGGAAGCGCATTGAGTGCGCCCTGGAAGATCGAGGAGCCGTTCAGGTTACCCGGAGAATCCAGATTGCCGCCACAGGTGTTGTAGCCCGGGGGCGCCTGAGCGGCCGAAATGATGCCACAAGCCGAAGGGGTGCTGCCGATGGAAAGAAGCTGGACCGAGCGACCGCCGTCGGCAGTGGTGGAATCGAAGGCGATGGCGAGGAGTGGATGGTCGTAGAAGAGGCCGTAGCCGGCGCGGACGACAGTCTTTCCATTACCCTTGGGATCCCATGCGAGACCGATGCGGGGTGCAACATTGTTGTAGTCGCGCGGGATGCCCTCGACGACGCCGAATTGTTTTTCGGCGGCGGCGTTGATGGCGGTGGCGGGCGCGAAGAGCGGGCTGATTTCGACGTCGTAGCGCACACCATAGTTCACGGTGAGTTTGCGGGTGGCGCGCCAGGTGTCTTGGGCGAAGAAACCGAAGGGAAGATTGTCGAAGGGCTGATTGGACTGGCCGATGCCCTGAACATAGGTTTGAGGAAGACCGAGCCCGTAGGCTTGCGCGCCAGTAACGCCGGGCAGACTGCTACCGAAGAGGGCGATGCCACCAAAGTTGACGTCACCGCCGAAATCGAGTTGGAAGATCTGCTGCTTTTTGGAACGCAGTTGGATGAGGTTGGCATCCGCACCAAATTTGAAAGTGTGACGACCGCGGGTGATGGTGGCGTTGTCGGTGAACTGGAGGCGGCGCTCGATGCGATCGACGGGAGAGTAAGGTTCACGGCCAAAATAGCCATAGCCTGGGATGTTCACGGCAATGTTGGAACCGCCTGGAAGATCGGAAAAGCCGAAATGAATACCGCGACGCGAGTACTGAAAGCGGAATTCGTTGAAGGCGGTGTCGCTGAGGATGGTGTCATGTTGGAAAGTGACATTGAAGTCACGGGTTTGATTCAAGCCGACGCGCGAACCGGCGTTCTGGCCGAGGACCTGGTTTTGGGAGGTGGACTGGATTCCGGTGACGAGGGACGGAGAAACGCCGACGCGAATGAAAGAGGAATTGCGGTTGTTCCAGCGCTGATCGAGACGGGCGGACCAGAGGCTGGTTTTTTCCATGACGGGGAAATTACCGCGTAGGGAATCCAAGCCGACATAAGAGGTCGGCAAAGGGACCAGGCCGACACCGGTGGCGGGACACGCTACGTTACCTGTAATTGTGTTTGGCGGACAGTTCACGGAACTTGGAAAGAACTTCGAATTGGGAAGAGAACTGGCAACCAGCGGACCGTAGAGGAGAGTGGTCATGGGGATTTGGGTGCCGTCGACGTTGACGTTGAGGTCGCCCTTTATGGCGACGTTGGAGGAGGCGCCGGTGGCGACGGCGGCCTTAAGCAGCGGCTGCACGGCAGGGCTCAAGCAATTCGCCGGGTTACCACCAATGGCCTGACCGATGGCGGCGTTGTAAGTGGCTAACTGGGAAGGAGTCATGCTGAGGGGAATGGGAGCGAAGGTGGCGGGATTGGCGATGCAGGCAACGTCGCCGGTGGTGAGGCCGAAATTGTTTTGACCGATGCTGGAGAAGCCGGTTTCTTCGCGCTGGGTGTATTCGTAGGAGAAGAAGTAGAAAGTTTTGTCTTTCTTGAGAGCGCCACCGAAGGCCGTGCCGGCCTGCACGCGAGTGTAGGCCTGTTTAGTGGGAACCAGATCGCCGGCGGCGTCGACTTGACCGGAGAAGGGATTGCGTGCCTGGAACGATTTGTTGCGGAGGTAACCGAAAACGTCGCCGTGAAAATCGTTAGAGCCGCTTTTGGTGACGATATTGACGACGCCACCGGTGGCGCGGCCGTATTCCGCGTTGTAGTTGCTGAGAATCATCTGGAATTCCTGGACGTCCTCCTGGGAGACGGTGGAGCGAATGCCGTTGACGGAGTTGTCGACGGCGTCGGCGCCGTCGACGCTGACCTCGTTGGAGCGCGCGCGCGAGCCGCTGATGCTCAAGCCGCTATTGGGAGCGGGCCCGATGGTGTTGGAGTTGTCACGGTTGGTCTGGGAATTGATGAGCGTGAAATTGATGTAGTTGCGGCCGTTGATGGGGAGATTCTCGATCTGGCGCTGCTCAACGGTTTGCGAGCTTTCGGAGCGGGTGACTTCGACAGGGGAGGACTCCGTGGTGACAGTGACGGTCTGGGTTTGCGTACCCAATTGGAGCGTGACGTTGGCAGTCGCTTGTTCACCGACGGTAAGTTGTATAGAGGGCCTTATATAGGGAGCGAAATTCGTGCCGCTATCGACGCGGAGTTTGTAGATGCCGGGGACGAGCCCTACGAGGGTGTAATGGCCGGATTCATCCACGTTGACGGAGCGCTCGGAACCGGTGGCAAGAAGCGTGGCGGTGACTTTTGCGCTACGGACAGCGAGGCCCTGCGGGTCAATTACGTTTCCAGAAAGAGTTGCGGTGTTGACCTGGGCCGCCGCAGAACTGACGCCCAAAAGAATTGCCACACAGAGAATCACAAACGCAAACAACGGCTGCCTGCGTTGCATGCCGAGCCTCCTTGGATTTACTGCCAGTCTCTCCGCTACCCCTAGCGGTGGCGAGCAGTGCCCGCCGCGAAATGACTGAAAAGCAAAAGATAAGATGAGATAGCTTGTACGGCAATACACGAATCATTGCAACTGTAAACTGCCAGACGTTTGTTTGGATAGTTCTGAGAGGCAGGAGTGCCCAACGTGTAATGGGCGGCAGGCGTGTGACTGGGGCACTTGACTTTCATTATCTAAGAGGACGGAGAGATTAACTGCGTTCGGGGACTTGTTCGCCGACTAGATTGGCGGAGGGCGGGCGGCGTTCTTTCCAGGCTTTGAGAAGAATGGCGAGGAAGATCAGGAACGATGTGGCAGAGTTGGCGAGAATCACGGAAGGGGAATGGAGGAAGAGGCCGTAGGCGAGCCAGAGGAACACGCCAGTGAGATAGAAGACCAACATGCCGTAGGAGAGATCGCGGCCGCCCTGTTTTTGTATTTTGATGAGCTGGGGGATGAAGGCGAACGTGGTGCAGAAACCGGCGGCGGCGCCGAGGATTTCGATGGATTGGGGGGAGGGCATGTTTTGGAGGTCTCCTCATTTTAGTTTAGCAGGTGGGAGGGAGAAAGAATGTTGAGGCGCGGCGAAAAAAGCAAGGCGAGGATGCGACGCAGGAGAGTTTGGCGGTGTGGAGTTCGTAAAAGCGGAAGCTGCGCTTCCGCACTGCAGAGTAGGGATTCGGCACCTGGGGCACCCGGGATATAGAAGAAAAAGCAGATTCCTCACCCTGTTCAAAAAGCAAACAGGTTTCGGAATGACAGCTCTCGGAGATAACTTGCAGATTTCTAAAGGTGCTTTTGGACGAGTTTGCGGAGACGTTCGTGGTCTTCTTGTTTCATGTGGACGAATTCGACACCGCTGCCGTCGGGGCCGATGTTGCGGACCACGGCGGTGAAGTGGATTTTGCGGAGGCCGGAGCGGACTTCGAGCTGGATGGAATCGCCGACGCTGAGGCGATTGGGAGATTCGACGTAGGCGCCGCCGAGGCTGATGGTTTTGACACGCACGGGGCTCATCATCTGGGCTTGGCTGCCGATTTGCGCCCGCAGCGGAGATTCGAGAGGGATGCGCGTGTAGCGGCGAGGCACGACGAAATTGCCGAGCGGTGCGGCCGGCGATTCGAAGGCGGCGCGGACGCGAGCGGATGAGGGGGTTTCTTCCATCATCGAGAGAGCGTCTTCGGCGGCGGCGCGGAGCCCGGCGGGTTCGACGAAGGTGAGGCCTTCGCGCTTGCCTGCAAGCTGGCGGAGCAACTCGATGGATTCCGTGGCGTGGAGGCGGCCAAGAGCTTCGATGGCTTTGATGCGGACGAAAATGTCCCGGAGGATTTCGTGTTCACCGGCGGCGATTTCCATAAGCAGGGAAACAGCGGTGGCTTCCTGGCCGACGCCGATCTGATCGATCATCATCGGAACGACAAGAGGATGGGCCTCGGCGAGGATCGCAGAGAAGACGAAGGCGGTGCTTTGCGCCGAAGGAGTATTGGATGGGCGCGCCAATTCGCTGACGGCGAGATCCTGAAGATTCCATTCCCAACTGGCCATGGCGCGGGTGAGGCCGCGGAGGAGGCGATCGGGGTCGGCGGCGGCGAGCAATTTGATGGCGGCGCTCACGCGCTGGCGGCGGGCTTCGAAGAGCCGGGTTTCGAGAAGCGTGAGAACGGGGACGCCGATGGCGCGGAGGAGCCGGGCCATGGCGGGAATCATTTCGGGGCCGCGCGGGTCAGTGAGCAAAAGGGTTAGGCGATCAAGGAGGCGCTCGGGATCGCGCAGCAAGAGGCGAGGGAGCGTTGGATCGAGGGCGCGATTGGCGAGGGCTGCATCCACCAGGAGCATCCAGCGATCGTTAGCGACGAGGCGATGGCCGAGAGCGGTGAGATGTTCGTGCTCCGCGTCGCGGGGGACGCGTTCGAGGCAGATGAGAATGTTTTCGAATCCGGAAAAATCGCCGCGGGAGACAGCGACGCGGCCGAGGGTTTCGAGGAAAGCGGCGAGCAGGGCGCTGGTCTGGGGGCCTTGCTCTTTGGAGAGAGCGGCGAGTGTGCCGATGCTGAGCTCTTCAGGAACTTGATTGGGCCAGAGCGATTCGAGAAGCGGAGTGAGTTCGCCAAGGCCGGCAGCGACGATGCGGCGGGTGCCGGAATCGGCGTGCTCGAGGCGGCGCGCGTAATTAAGAAGAATGGAGCGGGCTTCGCGACGGGGCGCATCGGCGCCGGTTTCGACGAGAAGGTTCATGGTCTGGCGGATGGCGGTGATGGGGACGCACCAGATGTCCGGACCGCGAAGAACGGTGGATTTTTCGCGAGGAGGAAGCTCCAGCCAGAAGCGCTCGATAATTTGCTCGCGATAGGATTCGTTGGCCCAAGTGGTGGCGAGCGATGAGAGATGCTGCGAAGAATGAGGGCCGTGATAGCCACCGGCGTCAACGATGACACCCGCGAGCTGATTCAGAATCGGGCGGACAGAATGTGGCGCGAGCAAGGCGGCGGCAAATTCGGAGGTGAGGTATTCGAGCACCAGGCTTTGCGAGAGACGGCGCAGATAAGCTTGCGGGATTTCGCCTTCCTGCGGAGTGTAATGGGTCATGGAGGCGAGCAACATGCGAACGGTGCCGCGGCTGGCTTGTTCCATGGAAGAGTGAATGGCACGGGCGGCTTCCTCGGGGGAGAGGCCGCGGGCGCCTTCCATCGGAGGAGTGAGGTGGCCGATCAGGCGGAGAGTGTCGTTCAATTCGGCGATTTGCGGGGCGTGGATGGGAGTGTCGCCGCTTTCTTCGGACGAAGTTCCGCCATAAGCGACGAGTGCCGCGATGAGACTGGCAAGTACGGTGTCCACCTTGCGCTCGGTCAAGGTGTTGATCTGAATGCCTTCCACGCGATGCTCCCGGAGTAGCGCCGCCCAAGCAGTGGTTGCGTCTTGCTTGGCGGGCTCATCCGATTTTAGCAAGGTCACCTTCATGAGTTGGGCAAGCGTGTCCAATTCGCCCACATTAAATTTTGGGGCGAACCAGAGAGTCTGGATTCCAGCGCGTTGCAGATCGGTGGCGAGAGCGTGAAATTCGCCGCGGGCGTCGGGGAGGTGAGCTTCGCTGACCTTGGTGACGACGATGCCGCCGCGTTCGGGACGAATTTCGAGACCGCCGAGGTCGGCGGCGGTGCGGCGTAGGGACTCGTAGGCGACGTCGAGACTGTCCTGGACGCGCGGATGGGCGGTGCTGTAGAGGCGATGGGCGCGGATAAGTAGGTGGAATTCACGCAGGGCCTGGACGGCATCGGCGAGAAGGGGTTCGACGGAACGCGCGGGATCACGACGCATGGAGCCGGAGTCGTTCGGCGAAGGGCGCTTGGAGCTGAGAGAAGCGCCTGAACGATCGTCGAGAAGAGCTGTGGCGCGCTGTACCAAGAGACTGCCCCGATTTCCGCGAGGCCGAAGGGCCTTCGCTGGGAGAAAAAAGAGTCCGGATACCGGCTGAGGTGGCTTAAGAGGCCACGGCCAGCGGCTACAACTATTAGGGTAGAGGGAGAGGGGTAGGAGGCCTATAGTACTACTAGGCCATTGTATGTACTAAAAGGCCACAAAATAAGGACAGGCGGGGCATCAGTCTACGCTTATTTTCGCATTGTATTCGCTGTACGGCTGGTGGATTCTACTTGCTGTGGAGGGTTGCGCTCACGTTTACAGTGCCGCCTTCGCTGGCCTCGATGCCGCGGCGGGTAAATTCATAGCCCTTCAAACGAAGACCGATGGTGTGGGTACCGCTGGGAATCTGGACGCGAGCAGGAGAGAACTGGCCGGTGGGGATGCCATCGACGAGGATTTCCGCTCCAGCAGGAGTGGTGTCTACCTGCGCCCAGGCGACGTGGCCTGCTCTCGGCTTGAGTTCGAGGTCGAGGGCGGTCTGGACGTTGTCCTTTACCTGGATTTGACCGACGTAGGGTTCGTAACCGGGAAGACGGAGGACCAGATTGTAGGAACCTGCGGCGAGGGGCAGAGTATCCGGAGTTTGCCCGGCTTGTTTGTCGCCATTGATGAAGATGTCGGCACCCGCGGGGCGAGTGCTGACGTAGAGGCCTTTTGCCAAGGCTTCTAGCAGGAGCTTCTGGTCCTGCGAATCGCCGGTCTTGAGTTCGAGGGCGGTCTGGACTTGAAGGTAGCCCTCTTTTTGGACTTGCAGGCTGTAGCGGGCAGGGGCTAGATCGTTAAAGCTGCATGGGGTCTGACAAGTACCGAGAGCACGGCCTGCGGGGCCAAAGATGGTGGCTTTGGCGCCGATCACATTGGTGAGGACATGAACGGCGGCGTTGCCGTTGGATGGGATGGGATGGCCGCTGTTGTCGGCGTTTTGGGAAGAGGGAAGCGGCGTGTCGTCGTACGAGATTTCATCGACTACGTGAACGCTGGTGGGGGCATTGCGCATGAAGTGCAGGAGTGAAGAATGCTCCGCGGGACGAAGCTTGCCGGTGAGGGTGATGGTGTTGCTGGTGGCCGCGACCTTTACGCGGCCGGACATGGAGCGGTCGGCGAGGGCCGCCTCAATCTGACTTTTGTAATTCGCAGCTGCCGGTGTAATGGTGGGCTCAACCTTTTTGGCTTCAGGCGACGCCGCGGGAGTGCTGGGTTTCTTTTCGACGGCATTGACAGACGCGGGAACGGCATCGGACTTCACCAGCGCTGGCGAGGATGTGGAGGTAGAAGTGGGCACAACGGAAGAGTTATTCGGTTGCTCTGTCGTAGCAGGCGCGGGGGTTGCCGACGGATCCGAGTCAGAAGGCGCGGATTTCGGCGCAGGAGTTGCGGGGGCCGGGGCTTCCTGACGCGGACGGCTGTTCAATTCGCGAGTGGCCTGGAATTCAGGGCGCAGTTTGTTGAAGCCGTAGACAATGACGCCGACGAGGATCAGCGCGAGGATGATGGTGAGAGTGGGACTGTTCTTTTTCGGTTCCTCGATCGGGGCGATAGGGCCGGTGCGACGGATGACGGGGGTTTGCGTGGGATTCGTGCCCCGATTTTGAAGGGAGCGAATCGTGGGCGTGACGTTGGGATTTCCCGAGGGCGTGGTCTGGGGGCTGCCACCCGCGATGCCAAGAGGAAATGGGGAGCCTGAGCGAGGGGAGATTAGCGTGGCGTCGGGACTGCGCTCGGCGGGGATGAGAGCGCGATAGTTGCGGAGGTCTTCGAGCAGTTCGCGACAGCTCTGGTAGCGGACTTCGGGCTCTTTGGCGAGGGCGCGCAGGACAATGTCGTTGAGGCCGGGATGGATGGAGGGGTTCAGCGTGCGAGGGGGAATCGGCTCTTCGTTGACGATTTTGTAGATGACGGTGGTGATGCTCTGGCCAGGGAAAGGTTTTTCGCCGGTGAGAATTTCGTAAAGCAGGACGCCGAGAGAAAAGATATCGCTGCGGCCATCGACGGGGCGCCCCTTTACCTGCTCGGGTGACATGTAACTGGGCGTGCCCATGACGTGAGTGGTCTGCTGGACAGTACCGAACTGCAGAATTTTGGCGGTACCGAAGTCGGTGACCTTGACGGTGTCGTCGGCGGTGAGCATCAGGTTGGCGGGCTTGATGTCGCGATGGATGATGTTGCGTTCATGAGCGAACTGGAGGGCGCTGCAGGTCTGCTCCATGATGCGGAAAACGCGAGGGACGGGGAAGGAATGGCCGGAGTCGAGGAGAGCTTGGAGGCTCTTGCCCTCGATGAGTTCCATGGTGATGTAGTAGAGGCCGTTTTCTTCACCTGCGTCGTAGACGACGACGATGTTGGGATGGGTGAGGAGGCCGGCGGCGCGGGCTTCGGTCTGGAAGCGGGAGAGAAGTTCCGGGCGGCTGAGGCCGGTGCCTTCTTCACTGAGGCGGATGGTTTTCACGGCGACGGTGCGGCCGATGACGGGATCGGTGGCCCGATAGACAACACCCATGGCGCCGCGGCCGAGTTCACCGAGAATTTCGTAGCGCCCTGCTTTAACCATTGTCGCCATGCTGCCCCGCTGCCCGAAGACGGACTATTCCCTAAAAGACCAAGCCGAAAGGCTGAGCTGCGCGAGAAAGCCTCTCAGGAGGCTTATCGGAGAATCGCCACAAAACTGTATGAGTCGACACCTATATTGCATCCCGTGGGGACTGTTCCGACACACATCCCCCGCCATTAGGAAGAGTAGTGGGCGGTAATTCAGGGGGTCAACGCTACGGGAGTACTAGTGTGACGGAGTGGATATGTACGGAAGGACAGGTGAAAGTGAGAAGGTCTTTATCTGGAGATCAGAGGGAGCCGGCATGACGCCATCACTGCAACCAAGATAAGCGTAGTATTCAATCGGTCCCGGGAAGAGGGTCGAGGATACTCATGAAATTGACTTGACAGAAACAGGGCGAGGCGATTGACTGGCTGACAATAGCGCTCGGGTAGCCGGGTAGGATGGCGGAGAGGCGGAGAGCCTGTCGCCTGTTCTGTAAATCACCTGGAAACTTCGCGTGAAACGGGCCATGCCGGGAGATGTGAAGGAACGGCAGATCGTTGGCTATGCATCAAGCGCGAAAGCGTGTGTTGGGCTTACTGGCGTGTGTGCTGTCGCTGGCTGCCGTAAGAGTGTGCGCCGTTCAGGATCCCAAAACAGAATCGCATACGTCGCTAACCCCGCAGTCCACCTCCTCGTCAGGTCCAGCCATGAATCCAACAACAGGCGCCGGGGGAGCTACGTTAAGGATTAGGCTGCGGCTGGAGGATAACAGCAAGTTTCTGGGAGCGGCAGAGGTCAGTTTGATCCCGAGCGACGGAGACGAAATCGTCGGATCACCTTCGGAGGCAAATGGCGAGACCTTATTTTCCGGCTTAACCGCGGGAAGATACACCCTGGAAGCAAAGGCACCGGGCTTTCTTAGTCTGCGGATGAGCACGGTGGTCGAGGGCACACACCACGAGCGGATCTTGTATCTGGTGATGAAGCCCAGGCCGATGACGAGGAAAGTGGAGCAACCGAAGGAGGAAACCTCGATAGCGGGGCAGACCACGCCTGGACCGAACTCATTTCTGGAAGGATCGGCAGCAGCCCCGAGCGGGGACATCAATTTCTGGATAGATCACGATTTGGAAGTGAATGTACCGCCTGTGGACCCAGGTTTGGAGTGCCCCGCGCCGAAAGTTCTGAAGGGTGTGGGGGAGCAGATGAAGGAATTTGTGAGCAACCTGGAAAAGTTCACGGCGACGGAAGAGGTGAAACACCAACCACTTATGTCAGGAAAAAACCGGCGGCCGGAGGAGAAACGACAGTTTGCTTACGTGGTGACGGTCTCGCGGAACAGGGTGGGTACATTCTTGTTGGAGGAGTACCGGGATGGGGGCATGGACGCAACGAAATTTCCCAGTCAAATTGCCACGAATGGCTTGCCGGCGTTAAATCTGATATTTCATCCGCTTTTGGCAGAGGATTTTCAATTTAAGTGTGAAGGGCTGGGACAGGCGGAAGGAAAGGCTGCGTGGCAAGTACATTTTGCGCAGCGTGCAGACAAACAGGTGCGAATCAGGGCCTACGTGGTTGGCGAGCGGACCTATCGGGTCTACCTAGAGGGGCGAGCGTGGATCGATCCGGGAAATTATCAGGTGGTTCGGCTGGAATCAGAATTGCAATGGCCGATTCCGGAAATCGGGCTGACAAAGGAGCACATACTGATCCATTATGCGCCCGTAGAATTCCGCACCCAGAAAATGGAGATCTGGCTCCCGCAAAAGGCGGAACTGTACGTGGAGAAGAAGGGGCAGAGGTACTACCGGCGGCACTCGTTTACGAATTTCATGCTGTTCAATGTGGAAACGGCGCAGAGCATCCAGGCGCCCAAAGGGTCCTACATTTTCATCAACAGTTCGGACCAGGATATCGCGGGAGAGCTGACGGTGATTCCAGGAGAGCATACAAAGCGGGACGCGGTGACATTGAAGTTCGTGGTGCCAGCGCGAGGGAGAGTGTTTAAGGTGGTGGGGCCGGGGAAGGACGTAAACTTGCCGTTGACGGCCGTGGCGTCGGCAACATTTGTGCACGAGGGGAAGGCGGAATCCATGAGAGTGGAGGCCTACCTGGCAAATGAAACGACGTTGGATGTAATTCCGGAGACGCTGGTCACGAGGAGCCCGTGACGGGCAGCGAGGGGGAAAGCAATAGTTCACAATAGAGTTAGCAGAGGGCCTCGGGAGGAGCGGAGAGGTCTCAGTTGAAATTTGCGCTAAATACAGACCCGCAAAGGCGAAGTGCGTTGGCCACTGCGCCAGAAAACAGAGATTTAGAACACCCCTGGCACCGCGAGACGATTTCGGCTTCAGGGGTGTGGTTTTTTGGGAACGGTAAGTTAGGGCCGGGGCATGGAGTCGGATGGGGACATCATGCGGTCGGGGAGGGGGAGGTTGGTTTCGCGGACGGGGCGATCGACTTCGCCGGGGCGAGCGGGAGATTCGAGGCCGTCGGTGAGGAGGAATCCTTGGAGGGCGATTCCTGCGGTCCAGACATTTTCGAGGGCGACGATGTATTCGGCCTGAAGGTCGTAGAGTTTGCGTTGGGATTGCAGGACGCGGGGATTCGCGGCGAGCATGAGTCCATATTTTTCGACCATTAGGGTGTAGGCCTTTTTTGCGCGAGGAAGCATTTCTTCGCGGTATTCGAGAGCCATTAGTTTGGCGTTGGCGTATTGATCGGCGGCGGTGGCGGCGCGGTCGCGGAGGGTGAGGGCGACGCGCTGCTTTTCGAGATTGGCGCGGTCGAGCGAAGCGGAAGCGGCGGAGATATTTCCCTGATTGCGATTGAAGAGTGGAATTTGCACGCCGACTTCGGCGATGCCTTCCCATCCTTTGGCGTGGTTTGCGGTGTCGAGGATTTCGTTGTTGTATTCCATGCCGCCGCGGACTTGGAGATCGGGAATAGGTTCGCGTTTGGCACGGACGAGTTCGGCGGAGGCGCGGGCAGCGCTGGCGTCGGCGATGCGGTTGGCGGGTGATTGCGTGGCGATGGATTCGACGGCTTGGTCTTCGTTGAGGTCGGGCCAGTTGTGTTCGAGATCGCCGGAGACGGTGGAGAGGGGAAGATCGGGGCGGCCGAGAAGAGCGGTGAGGGAGCGCCATTCTTCACGAAGTGTGTTTTCCTGCATGCGGGCGGAGAGGCGAAGGCGCTGGGCGTCCACTTCGGAGTCGAGGACTTCGGATTCGTCGGCCTGGCCGGTGTTCGAAAGCTGGCGCTGGGTTTCGGAGAAGTCCTGCTGGATTTTGGCTAGGTCGCGGCGGGCGTCGAGAAGTTCCTGAGCGGCAAGAACGCGGAGGAACGCGGTTTTCACGGAAGTTTCGACGCGGATTTTTTGTTCCTGGGCTTCGATTTCGGCGAGCTGCGTTTCTTTGGAAAAGACGTCGCGGCTGCGGGCGAGTTTTCCGGCGGTGACGATGGTTTGCTGGACGAAGAAGCCTTGCTTGCCGCCGCCGACGGAGCCGCCGCGAATTTCGTCGCCGGTGTAGGCGACGGTGGGATTGGGGTAGAGGCCGGATTGTTGCTGGCGGGCTTTGGAGGCACGAATTTCGGCTTCGGCCTGCCGGAGAGTGGGATTGGATTCGGTGGCGAGGTGCTGGGCTTCTTCGAGGGTGAAGAGGGGGGATTTTGCGTTTTCTTGGGCGCGGCCGAGGTGAGGGTAAACGGGTTGGACGACGGGGATGTTCATGTGGTGGTGCTCCGTTTGGTCTTGCGGCATGTTCATGGGTTGCTGCGCGAGGGCGGGGAGAACCGCAACCGTTGGAAGAAGTGCGAGGGTGGCGACAGTTTTTGAGAAGCGTTGCATTCGTTGGCTCCGATAAAAAGAAAAAAGACCTAACGCAGAGTTCGCAGAGAACGCAGAGTGCGCTGAGAAGAGAGAAGATTTAGGAGGCATGGTGGTGCTCCTCGGGTTTGGGAGATTGGTGGTTGCGGATTAGGGATTGGATTTCTTCGTATTGCTTGTCGGGGAGAACGCGGACCATGGTCATCATCCCCATCATGCCGGCGCTCCAGTTGGCAGGGAGGCCGTGGGTTTCGGGTTTTACTACGCCAGCGGCGCTATCCATGGCCATTTCCATGAAGGCGTCTTGCGGAAACCCTGGGACGGAGTTGGCATTATCGGCGATGGGAGAGTGGTGGACATGCTCGACACCGATGTCGCGGGCTAGTGTTTCCATTTGGCTGAGGGCTTTGGCGTCGGTGGCGTTGGCGGTCTGGATTTGGCGGTCGCTGAGCAGGTCCATCATGCTGTTCATCATGTGATGGGGAAGATGGCAGTGAATCATCCAGTCGCCGGGATATTTGGCTTCGAACTCGACGACTTTGGCTTGCGCGACGCCAACGAGGACGGTGTTGGTGGGATACCACGTGGATTCGGGAGCGCGGCCGCCCTCGGTGCCGGTGATGACAAACTGGTTGCCGTGGAGATGTATGGGATGGTGATCCATGCCGAGGTTGACGAAGCGGAGACGGACGCGGCTGCCGAGACGCGCGATGAGCGGTGTGGTGGAGGGAGCGGAGAGGCCGTTGAAGGTGAGCCAGTTGAATTCCATGGAGGCGGTGTTGGGAACGGTGTTGGAAGGGAGGATGGCCCATTCCTGGACGACGATGGCGTAGTCATGATCGGCGTGCGGGGCGTAGGGAGATTGCGGGTGGGCGATGAAAAGACCGAGGAGGCCGATCATCTCCTGCATGGCACTGTGTGCGTGATAGAAGAAAGTGCCTTCCTGATGGACGGTGAATTCGTACGCGTAGGTTTCTCCGGGCGCGATGGGTTTTTGACTGATGAAGGGGACGCCGTCTTGCTCGATGGGGACTTCGAGGCCGTGCCAGTGCATGGAGGTGCTTTCGGGGAGGGCGTTTTCGACGATGATGCGGACGCGATCGCCTTGATTGACCTGAATGGTAGGGCCCGGACAAGAGCCGTTGTAGCCCCAGGCGTCAATGGTTTTGAAGGGGACGATTTTGCGCTTCACGGGTTCGGCGCGGAGACGGAAGACTTTGGTGCCGCCATCGAGAGTGAAGGGGAGATCGGGGACGTCGGGAGTCATAACGGGGACGTGAGGATGTTCGCGGGGCGCGGACTTTGCTTTAGTTGCGGGGGCGTGATGGTGGGGGGGATTTTTCTCATTGGTCGCGGCGGTTGACTGGGGGGTTGCCGCGTCGAGGGGAGTGCTTAGACCGAAAAGACCAGCGGTGAAAATGGCCGCGTCCTGAAAAAAGTTTCTGCGAGAGCTGCTCATGATTCCTCCGAGAAAGATTCATCTTATAGATGAGGCACCGGGAGTCCCCGTAAAGTTCATGGGCCGAAGCCGTGGGGTCTTAAACACCGGGCCACGAAGAGCCCAATACGAATCTGCGATTTTCAGAAAGCAAGGTACCAGTGAAACGGATCAGATGCGGAGGGGCGTGCGAGAGGGGTGCGACAGAAAATCAGAGGGAGAAGGACGATGATTTGAAGGTCGAGACCAAGCGGCGTCCAGTTCCGCCTGTGGAGGCAACGGCGAGAAGTCAGCCGAGAGTTGAAGCGCGTCGCGATGAGTGCCGGATGATTGTAAACGCCATTGCTGAGCGGGCAAAGACGCTAGCGAGATATCGGTGGAGATGCACGTTGCCAGGGAAGTGGCTGCAAACGACCCACCCTGGTGGTGGGAATCGGAGCCGTGGTGACAGCTTTCCGGAGAATGCTGTGGCATGACAGGAGAGAAGCAGGCAGAGACCGAGCATCGGGCATTGCACAAAGGAACAGCCAGAAGACAAAGAACAAGGACCAGGGAGCCGAGCCGGGCTAATTTGCGATGTGCACAGCCAAACATATTCCTATTGTACGCGTACCGGAGTTCAAGAAAAAGACTTGAGGATGCATGGTTTCGGAAATTGGAGGAACATGGAACCGGGGACTACTGTAAGGGGGTTGACCGTTGACTCCGGGCGGGGGCGGAAATAGTATCAGGCAGCGAACAGCGGCGATTGCCGGCGGAGGGAAGGGGCGGTAAACCAAAAGATTCCTCAACTGGAGCAAACCGCAGAGCCGATCCGGAGCATGAGGAGTGTCCCATGATTCTCGAAGTACAAAAGAAACAGGCGACGCCAGAGATCGTAGTTCTGGAATTACACGGGCGATTGTTGATGGGAAACGACAGCCGGCAGGTTGAGTGGTCGATGGCTGAGGTGATGAAGGAAGGGGCAAAGAAAGTTGTGGTGGATTTGCGGGAGCTGGACGCGATTGACAGCACAGGGGTGGGGATCCTGGTGATGTGCAACGCGAAGCTGCAGAAGGCGGGAGGAGTGATGAGGATCGTGTCCAGCGACGGGATCGTGGAGAGCACGCTGCAAATGACGCACGTGGATAGGATCGTGAAGTTTTTCGAAACGGTGGAAGCGGCGAGCGAGAAGTTTGAAGTTGTGTGAGTGGAGGCGAATAATTCGCCATCGGGCGGATTATTGAAATGAGGCGACGGCTTGGGCCTCTTCATCATACGTGGTGAAGAGATTGAGCAAGCCAACCATCTTTAAGGTCTGCAGGGTAAATTTGGAGGGCTTCAGCAGACGGATGGCGCCACCGGCCTGCTTGGCGGTGGTGAGGTGGCGAACCAACATGCCAATGCCGCTGGAATCGATGGTGGGGACGCCTTCGAGGTCGAGAACAATTTTGGAGTGACCCTGTCCGAGGAGCTCGATGATGGTGGCATTGAAGCGATCGAGCGCGGGGCCCATGCTGAGGCGTCCAGCGAGCTTGACAACCTTGACCCCGTCCTGAGTTTTCGTATCAATATCCAACGTCGCCACCCCCTCGCGGCCGGGGCTTCACCCGGGTCTGCTGCATTGACACTCCAGTATCGCTTTGTTACAGTGCGCGAACAACTTAGATAATCTTGGGACAAAAAGCAAGAAAGGCAGTGGGCTGGTGACTTCCCCCCGCGATAGGGTCACCAGACGGAAGGTCGACCGTTGGCCAGCCAGGAACAAGAATCCGTTCTTGATCTATTACCTCTCTCACTAAATTTACTCGCGGAGCAGGAAGTTATGCCCCGAGCGAAAGTGTTTGCGCGATTTGTGTCAGAGTTGATTGCCGACGCAGCGGTGAGCGTGTATACGCTGGCGAGCACGGGCGAGAAAACGCTGTGGGTCCCTCGCGCGACCTTGGGAGAGGCGAAGCTGCACAATGAGGAGATTCCGGCGGAGTCCGGGCTGCTTGGAATAGTGTTCGCCGAAAGCGCCGCGATCAACCGGACGGCGGCGGAGATCAAGCGTGAAGATTATCCGCACATAGACATCCGCAAATCGCTTCTGTCGCTGACCTACCTTCCGCTGATTCACAACGAAAACCTGATCGGGGCGCTGGAGATACTGGCGTTTGAGGAGGAAATTTCCGCGGAGGCCGTGGAGGCGTTGTTGCCGACAGCGGAAGTGGCGGCGGCGGCGATCGCCACGGCGCAGTCTTATGAAGAGGAACGGCACGGGACGATGACGTCGATCACGCGGCTGACGCAGCTTTACGACCTGGAGAAGGTATTCTCCTCGACGCTGGAGATGGATGAGCTGCTACCGCTGATCGGGACCAAGTTATCGGAGATTCTAGAATGCCAGGCGGTGAACATCTGGATGATGCTACCGGATGAGTCGGTGGAATTGATGCACCAGGCCGGAGAAGATGCGACCGCATTTAAAGGACAAAAGCTGAAGGCAAACGAAGGCGTGGCAGGAACGGTATCAGATAACGGCGAGCCGGTTTGCATCGGTGATGCGAACGACGAGCGGCTGGTGCAGAGGAACAAAGACGCGGAGGACGCGGGAGTGTTTTCGTTGGTGGCTGCGCCAATTTTGGACAAATCCGCGCTGGTGGGAGTGATAGAAGCAGTTAACAAGCTAGACGGCACGCCGTTCGATGAAGATGAATTGTTTACGCTGAATAATCTGGCGGAGACGGCGTCCACGGCGCTGCACAACGCGAGTCTGTTGCTGGCCGAGCGCAAGGTGGAAGTGCTGGAGACGCTGAACAAGGTCAGCCACGAGATAACGTCCACACTGAATCTGGAACGGATGCTGCAGACGATCGTAAACGCGCCGCAGGCGGTGATCCCGTATGAACGGGCGGCGATTGTGCTGGAACATGGCGGGCGGTTCAAGCTGAGCGCGGTGACCGGCTTGACGCAAGTGCAGGCCGACCATCCGGATATCGCGCCGCTGAATGGGATTCTGCAATGGGCGTCGCTCTCCGAAGAAGTGATTCACGTGCGGCAGCACGGGGAAGAGATTGGCGCGGAGCGCGAGGAGACGAAAGCGAAATTCAAGAAGTATTTCGAGGAATCCGGCATGCGGGGATTCTATGCGCGGCCGCTGAATGACGATACGGGGCGCGTGGGGCTGCTGGCGATGGAGAGCAGCGACCCGGATTTTCTAGGTCCGGTGCATTTGGAGATCGTGGAAGTCCTGGCGGGACAAGCAACCGTGGCGCTGCGGAACGCGCAAATGTACAAGGAAGTGCCGTTCATTTCCGTGCTGGAGCCGGTGCTGGTACGCAAGCGGAAGTTCATGGCCATGCAGAAACGCAAGCGCTCCCTCATCCTGGGCGCGGCCGGGCTCGGGGCATTGTTTCTTGCGGCATTCCCGTTGCCGTTTCGAGTGGATGGAGACGCAGTTGTTGCGCCAGTGAGGCGGGCGCAAGTGCAACCGGAGAGCGAAGGAGTGATTGCGAAGGTGCTGGTGCGCGAAGGGGAACCGGTACAGAAAGGACAAGTGCTGGCAGAGATGGAAGCCTGGAATCATCGGGCGACTCTGTCCGAGGCGCAGTCGAGGTATGAGACGGCCCTGCTGCAGATGAACAAAGCGCTGGCGGCGAACGATGGGACGGAAGCAGGCGTGCAGAAGGTCCAATCGGATTATTGGAAAGCGGAGGTTGAACGCAGCAAGCAAATACTGGAACGCGCGCTCCTGAGGGCGCCGATCGAGGGTGTTGTGGCGACACCGCATGTGGAAAGTTTCGCGGGGCGCAAGCTGGAGGCGGGCGATTCGTTCGCGGAAGTGATGGACACTTCGAATGTGCTGGTGGATGTGGCGATCGATGACATGGACGCGGGGCGGTTGAAGGAGGGGCAGAAGGCCTCGATCAAGTTGAACAGCTATCCCATGCGGACGTTTCACGGGGATGTCGTGGTGATCAGCCCGAAAGCTGATATGAAAAAGGAAACGCCGGTTTTCTATTCACGGGTAGCAGTTCTGAATCGCGACAGGGCGCTGCGCACGGGAATGGAAGGGCGAGGAAAGATAAATACTGGCTGGTATCCGGCGGGATACGTATTGTTCCGGCGGCCATTTTTGTGGCTATACGCGAAAATATGGTACTGGTTGGGCTGGTAGCCATGCGGAGGGGCGGAATGCATAGAAGGTTTCCCACAGTTTTCCTGGGTGCAGCGCTCTTCGCCGCCGCTTGCGGTGACGACAAGAGTTCCACGGCTTCGGTGACAAACGCGGCGCCTGCACCAACCTCAAGCAAACCGGTCCTGGCGGGGACCGAGCCTTCTGGAGCGTCGATTTTGGTATCTGGACCGATCATTGTCGAACATCAAGTGGATTTGACAGCGCAGCGCGACGGAATCGTGCAAAAGATATTTTTCGATGCGCCGGCACGCGTGAAAAGTGGGACGTTGCTGGCCGAGTTGGATGGGAGGCAGATTGGGGCGAATCTGGAGGCCTCTCGAGCAAAAACAAGAAGCATTGCCGCGGACCTGAAAAACTGGGAATCCGAATCCGAAGTGCTGAAGGCGGATTATGCGCGCGCCCAGCACCTGTTCGATCTGGGACTGACCTCTGAAGAGCAATTGCAGCACGCCAAGTACAAGGCGGAATCGGACCAGTGGGACATCCTTCGCGTGAAGGAAACACTGAACAATGCGAAGGAAGAGGAACATTCACTGGAACTGGAACTGGAAAAAACGAAAGTCATCGCGCCGTTTGACGGGTTAATCGCGCGGCGGTACGCGAGGCAGGGACAAAACGTTGGAAAGGGGGACAGGCTGTTCTGGGTAACGGCCGAGTCTCCGCTGCTGATGCGGTTCACCTTGCCGGAGAAAGCTTTCGGTAAGATTCGCATCGGCCAGCCCATGGAAGTACTCTCACCGGACGTTCCTGGAGAAAAACACAGGGCCCGGGTGAAGCAGGTGAGTCCAGTGGTGGATCCTTCGAGTGGCACGTTTGAAGTGCTGGTGGAACTGGTGGGGGAACGAGGATCGCTCCGACCGGGCATGACCGCGTCCGTGCAACTCGACACTCCCCAATGAGCCGCAGATGAATCTGACGCGCGCCCTCGACGTTGCCCTGCCGGAAATCCCGGCGCGAACTCTCTCCAGGGGATATCCACGTTTGGATCCTGGGATTACTTTTCGCGAACACGAGGAGGACGGCAAGCCTATTTTCCGAATCTATGCGCCCTCCGTCGGAGGGATGTTCAAGCTGCCGCCCGCGAACTGGGCGCTAGCCCAACTGTTTGATGGCAGCCGCTCCTATGAAGAAATTGCCGAACTTTATTCGCAGCAAACGGGAATGGAGTATGGAGAGGATCAGGTTTGCGAATTTGCTGCAGAACTCGATGCCGCGGAATTCTGGTATAGGACCCCGCAAGAGAAAAACATCCATTTGATGCAGCAGACGACCGAGGAGCGCCGAAAGAAACGTCAGGTTCGGAGCAGATGGGCGGATCTCTCGATTGTCATTTTCCCAGCGTTCAATCCTGATCGTTTTCTGACATGGTCCTACCGGTACACCAAGTTTCTGTACTCAGCCTGGTTCACAGTAATAACCGTCCTTGTTTTCTCATTTACCGCCGGAATTACAATCGCGCATTGGGGCGAAATAAGCCGGGATACGGTAGATTTTTACAATTTCAGAAACAAAACCTGGAACGATGTATTTTTTCTCTATGTAATCAGTATGTTCATAGTAGCTGCTCATGAGTTCGGGCACGCACATGCTTGTAAGCATTATGGCGGTCGTGTGCCTGCCATGGGATTCGCGTTGGTGTATCTCACTCCTGCTTTTTACACGGATACAACCGAAGGCATCGTGATGGCCTCGCGCTACGAGCGGCTGGTCATTTCCCTCGCGGGTATCTGGGCAGAGCTGATCATTTGTGCGATTGCTACGCCCATTTGGTGGGGGACTCCCCCGGACACTCTTCTCCACGATGGGGCCTACTTCATTATGATGCTCACGGGCATCATGTCGATCATCATGAACTGGAATCCGCTGATGAAGCTCGATGGCTACCATATGTTATGCGAGTTCATCGGCGTTGCAGATCTGAAGGAAGACTCCACGAACTACGTCTCCGCATGGTTGAAGAAATATATATGGAGACTACCAACGGAAGTGCCGTATGTTCCGAAGAGCCGAAGGCTGGGCTTCGCTGTGTACGCCTTCTTGTCTGGGGCATACAGTTATATGGTTCTGTTTTTCGTGGCGCGATTTGCGGGCAACGTGGTCCGGAATTTCAGTCCGGACTGGGGTTTCCTGCCAGAGATCGGCGTCGCGGTGCTGATTTTCCGATCCCGAATTCGTTTATTGGTGAACTTTATGAAATTCCTCTACTTGGACAAAAAAGACCGAATCGTTGTCTGGTTTACGCCGCGACACTCGCTCCTGGTGGGTGGCCTCATGCTCGCATTGCTGGCGCTTCCCATCTGGCGCGAGTCCGTTGCGGGCCGATTCATATTGGAGCCGGGGCGTTCGGCCGTCGTCCGAGCCAGGGTCCCGGGCCTGATAACAGACATCTTTGTCAAAGAGGGGCAGAAAGTGATGGCAGGGGATCCGCTCGCTACACTTCGCAATTTACCTTTGGAATCCGACTACGAGCGCGCCCAGGCGAGACTCATGCTTGCTTCGGAGCGATACAAGGTTGCATCGCTACACTATTCCGGGTACGGAAGCGCCCTGAAGGAAGAGCAACAGATGGTCACAAGGGTCCAGGACCTTTCAGATAGGAGGAATGGCCTAAAACTAACTAGTCCAATTTCCGGCACAATTCTGACTCCCCGCGTGGAGCAGCAGCTAGGAAGCTATCTTTCCGAAGGAAACCAGTTTCTGGAAGTTGCCGACCTTTCCACCCTTCGCGTCAGGATCTATATCTCAGAGTACGATCTTTCCAAAATCAAATCCGAAGCACCTGCCGAAATGCAAGTGGACGGATTCCTGAAAAAATGGAGTGCTTCCGTAAAATCCGTGGCTGCATATTCCTCGGAAATGGATCCGCGCCTCCTTGGAGATGTAAAGCTCGAGGGAATGAATCCGCCCCATTTCTATTTGGTGGATATCGCATTGCTGGATCCTCAGGAAGAAGTCCGTCCTGGGATGACTGGGCTGGCGCGAGTCTACGGGCGCCGGCGCAGTTTCCTTGGCAAAGGGTTGGAATCCTTTCAGAATTTCTGGGCACGAAAACTCTGGTAGGTTTGGGCAGACCGCAGGGGTCTCCTGCCGGGTCTCCCACAGATTCAAGAAGTCGGAATTCAAAAAAAACCGGAAGGCTGCAGCAAAGCAGCCTTCCGGGATTTTAAGATATTCGCGCTGGTTTTTGAATCAACGCGAAGGCAATGTCTGTTATCAGGCGCGCTTCAGATCGACTGCGCGCTTCAATTCAACGCCGCGCTTCAATTCAACGCCGCGCTTCAGTTCAACGCCGCGCTTCAGTTCAACGCCGCGCTTCAGTTCAACGCCGCGCTTCAGTTCAACGCCGCGCTTCAGTTCAACGCCGCGCTTCAGTTCGACGCCGCGCTTCAGTTCAACGCCGCGCTTCAGTTCGACGCCGCGCTTCAATTCGACGCCGCGCTTCATCGAAACGTGGGCCTCACAAACGTGGGCCTCACCTTTGATCTTTGAATCGCTGATCGTTGAGTTGGCAACGTTGGCCTTCTTGGTGGTCTTCAGGGTGCTGATTAAGCTCTTTTTTTGGATAGGCATGGCTGGGTCGCTCCTTAAGGTTCTTTATTTTGTCCCGCAGACGCTGAACTATACTGCAGGTGGCTGGCCAAAGTAGCAGGTGGCGCAGCCAGTGAGCGGTTGCACACAAAAGAAAGAACTTAGTACGAAAGTACCACTGGGAAGAGACCGCAGCCGGGTGAGAAATTGCCTTGACGGTCAAAAATTAACTGCTCGACGGTTAGAATTTAACCTTTTTCGTCGAGGTGGTGCTTGCGGCAGAGGTACTTCATGCGCTGAGGATCCACCTGGAGGAGCTGGGCGGCGGCGGTCTTTTTGCCGCCGGTGCGGCGCAATGCCGCATTCAAATAGGCGATTTCAATCTTTTCCATTTCGGCATCGAAGTCCACCCCTTGCTCGGGGATTAGGATGGCTTCCTGGCCGCTGGCGCTGTGATGGAGCAGGTGGTGGGGCAAGTGTTCCGGGGTGATGACGTGGCCGGGAACCATGACGACGAGGCGCTGGACGACGTTTTCGAGTTCGCGGACGTTGCCGGGCCAAGAGTAGTCTTCAAGGATTTCGAGAACTTCGGGTTGCAGGGTCTTGACGGGTTTTTTGGCGGCGGCGGAATAGACGCGCAGGAAATGGTCGACGAGCAAAGGCAGATCGCCGTCGCGCTCGCGGAGTGGGGGAATGAAGATGGGCACGACGTTGATGCGGAAGTAGAGGTCTTCGCGGAAGCGGCCCTTTCGGACGGAGTCTTCGAGGTCTTCGTTGGTGGCGGTGATCAGGCGGAAATCGATTTTGCGGGTGGTGCGGCTGCCGAGGCGCTGAACGGAGCGTTCCTGGAGAACGCGCAGGAGTTTGCTTTGCAGGTTGGGATTGAGGGTGGTGATTTCGTCTAGGAAGAGCGTGCCGTTGTGGGCCGATTCGACCATGCCGGGCTTGGCGGAATCGGCGCCGGTGAAGGCACCCTTTTCGTAGCCGAAGAGTTCGGACTCCATCAGGGTTTCGGGGAGAGCGGAGCAGTTGAGGCAGACGAAGGGATGATCCGCGCGATCACCGCATTGGACGATGGCCTGGGCGACGAGTTCCTTGCCGACGCCGCTTTCGCCTCGGAGAACGACGGAGGCGCCGGTGCCGGCGACGGCTTCGACGGCTTGATAGACCTTTTGCATGGCGGCGCTGCCGCCAATCAAGCCATAGAAAGCGGCTTTACTTTCGAACTGCTGGAGAAGGCGGCGGCCTTCGAGTTCGAGGGCACGCTTTTCGATGGCGCGGCAAAGGACGATCTGCAGTTCGGCGTAATTCAAAGGATGCAGGAAAAATTCGTCGGCGCCGGCCTGGCTGGCTTTGAGAGGAATGGTGCGGCTGTTGGTCTGGGTGAAGGCGACGATGACGACGTCGTCGCGAATCTTGCGCATTTCGGAAAGAACGTCGAGGCCGTCAGCAGGGCCATCGCCGATGCAATCGAGGTTGAAGAGGATGGCGTGGAGATCGGGGAGCTCCAGGGCGGATTTGATTTCATCTTCGGTGGAAGCCAGAGTGATGCGGAATTGAGCGCCGAGGTGCTTGCGGATTTCGGGGAAAAGCTGATCGTCGTCGGTGATGACGGCGAGAGCGTAGCGTTCCGGGCTGGGGGCTGGTTCGGGCAAGAGAATGACTTCCGTAGTTGATTGGGGATTATAGGCGAGGGGAGGGGAAGGAAGAAGTTCAAAATTGGGAAGGTTAACTGGAAGAGCCCCAGGGTGAGGTGGGGCCCTTCTGCTTTAGGAAAGAGGCGGAGCGACTGTCAGAACTGGAAGCGCAGGCCAAACTGCATGATGCGCGGGTTGTGCGCAGCGGTGAATAGCAGGGCCTGGCTGTTACAGCTGTAACAACCGAGCGACGCGATGGCGCCGGTCCCCGAGTTGGAGAAATTGCCGCCTATGGCGTCAAGTTGCGTGTGGTTGAAGACGTTGAAGTTTTCCCACCGGAATTCGAAGGCATATCGTTCTTTGATCGGGAAACTCTTGAAGAGACCGAAGTCGAAGTTGAGGCGTCCCGGAAGATTCAGCCTATTGCGCCCGAAGTCACCGACGGTCAGTCCGACCGGCTGGGCGAAGGCGTCGGGATTATAGCCGAGGACGCCGAATGTGCCCGCATACGCCGCACGCTGGGCTTGGGTCACGGTATTGGGATTGGCGACGAGCGAAGTAAAGGACTGGACGGAATTACCAATGCCACTGGCCAGACCCGCGTTATCCGCGAAAGTAGTACCGCCGGTGGAGACGGTGAATGGGGAGCCTGAGAGGGCCGTGGTGATGCCGGAAACCTGCCAGCCACCTAGCAAAGTGTGCGTCATGCCAGGCGCCTTGAAGATGGGTAAGGCGTAAACATAGCTCAGGGTGAAGGCATGGCGAATGTCGAAATTGGAGCTTCCCCGGCTCAAGCTGGGATTAGCGGGATCCACGAACAGGGCATCGCCTCGATCCGAAGAGTCGTCGATGGAGTGGCTGTACGTGTAGCTGGCGCTTAAAGTGAGTGCGCCAACGCTGCGGCGTGCGGAAATCTGGAGCGAATTGTAGATGGAGTTGGCGGAGGGTTCGACACGCGTGATGCTGCCAAGACCCTGGAAATTGCGAAAGTAATTGTTGGCGCCCGCATTGTTGCAGGCGACGAACAGGTTCTGAAGGACGTGCGGGTCGGTGACGGTGACAAGACTGGTCCCGAGAGTACCTGAGATTTGGGCCGACGTCGGTAGGCCGGTTGAATCGACAGTGAAGTTATTGCAGTCGCCGTTAGGATTGATGGGATTCACTTTCTTGTCCGCAATTGCCCCCAGTTTGTCGAGAACATATGGGTTGACACTTGCGGGTACGGGGACAAGCTGGTTCAAGTCGAACTGGCGCGTGAGATGGGTGCCTTTGCTTCCCACGTAGGCAACAGACAAAAGTATATTGCCTGGAAGTTCGTGTTCCACGCCCAAGTTCCATTGCTGCATGTAGGGCCAGAGGATTTTGTCCGGGATGGAGATGGGCGTCAGAGGACTGGGCGGCCCGAGGGGCTGCGCTACGTTTGGATAGCCAACGATGTTCGAAATTGTCCCGTTCGGTGCCAGGGGCGAGGCACTCTGCTGCAACAGTTCGGCATTAGCTTCGTTGCCGTTCATATGTTCGAAGAAGATGCCGTAGCCGCCGCGGATGGCCCACTTGCCGTCGCCAACTGGATCGTAGGCAAAACCCAAACGTGGCCCGGGATTTGTCCATTTATTTTTTAGGCAGCCTTGCACACCCGGAGAGACGCCTGGGATGGTGGGTTTGGGCTGACCGCACTGAATAAGGCCGTTGAAGAGGGATTGGCCGGAACCAATGTTGAGAAGCTGACCATTAGCGGGGTCGTTGAAAGGGAAGAAGGGTGGAGCAGCATTGGGGTTGTAGGCAGCGGTGGAGAAGCCAAATTCGCGAGCATTCTTTTCCTGGTAACGTCCGTAAAGGCTCCAGCGCAGACCGAGATTGAGAGTCAGCTTCTTCGTGACACGCCAATCGTCCTGGAAAAAGGGCTCAAGAATCTTGTAGCGGTCATAGTAATAAAGTTGGGTGGCGTTTTGAGTGTACTGGGCAATGTTGCCGAGAAGCAGGTCAGCAAAAGGATTATTCGAGGAAACGCTACTGTTGAACGCATAGGAAAGCTGGCCTTGCTGGTCGAACGAAGCAGATTGGTTTTTCTGTGCCGCGGCAAAGTAAGCGCCGAAGAACAAGGTGTGCGTGCCGATGATCTTGGTGACGGTGTCACGGTAGGAGTAGGTGGGGTTGGCATTCTTCCACGGGAAGTAGCCGGTATCTACGTTGAAGCCCCCCGAGCCGTAAACCGGTCCACCATTGGGGTCGCAATTGGGGCTTACATTGGGAGGGGCAGGGCAAGCATTGGTATTGCCAACCGCAAAGGCGGGAATCTTGTTTTGAAGGCCGTTCGCGAAAAGGGGAGCAAGGTCGATCCCGCCTTGGGGCAGGCCGATGGCATTGTTTAGGGTGCTCAGGAAGATGTGGTCGTCGGTGTAGCTGGCGACAAATTCATTGAGCAATGAGGGCGAGAAATTGGAGGTAAGGCGAGCGACGAAGCTGGTGGTTGGGCCGACGAAATTGGTGTTGGTGTTATCGAAGGTGTTGTTGTACTGGCCCCAAAGAGGACCCTGGTTGATGGTGCCCCAGGTGTCGTGGATGTAGCGGAAGGTGAGGCGCTGATTGTCGGTGAGATTGTGGTCGACACGGATCAACTCTTCGCGCCAATGAGTGGGAAGGCTGGGGTTGGCTACGTAGACCGGAATATTTGTTCCGGCAGCTTGGCCACTTGAGTAAGTTCCGCCGATGCCGCTGAAGTTGTTGGCGGCGGGGATAAGCGTGAGGAGTGCATTGGCGGTAGAAGAGAAGGGCGCGGGAAGCGTGTTATTCGCAAAAGGCTTGGCCGTGGTGCCGTTCAGAGACTGGTAAGGACAAGCGGGGTAGATGGTGGGGTCAAAGGTCGAGCCGCTGGAAAATACCGGACAGACATCATTGAAGATGCCTTTCCGCTCGTCGGACGAGGGAACGGCCTGGCTGATGTTGCTCCCAGGCACAATTTCGCGACGCCATTCCTGGGACCAGAAGAAGAAGGTTTTCTTTTTGTCGTTGTTGTAGAGGTGAGGAATGTAGACGGGGCCGCCGACGGTGTAGCCCCAGTCATGCTTCTTGTAGGCAGGCCGGGTTACGCCGGTGCCATTATCTTGCCACGAGTTAGCATTGAAGAAATCGTTGCGGCCGTAGTAGAAGGCGCTGCCGTGGAACTGCTGGGTGCCTGATTTGGTTTCGACTTCAACGGTGCCGGAGCCGTTTTTCCCGTATTGCGCGCCGTAATTAGAGGTGAGGACTTTGAACTCGGAAATGGCTTCGAGGTTCGGGTAGACATTGATGCTGTTGTTGGAGCCGTTGTCCATGTTGTCGCCGCCGTCGATTTCCCAGTTGTTGTACTGGCCCCGGCCGCCATTGATGCTGTACATGGTGTTGCCCGCGATGCCGACGGTTCCTTCGTCCTGGCCGGATTGGCTGACGACGCCGGGGACGAGAGTGACGAGTTGGGTGAAGTTGCGGCCGTTGAGTTCGAGTTCCTGCACCTGCTTGCCGGTGATGGTGCTGCCGATTTCGGAGGACTGAGTGTCTACCTGGGCGACGTTTTCACCGGAGACGAGGACTTCCTCTGTGATAGCCCCGACGGTGAGCGCGACATCCAGACGGGCTTTTTGGGCCACTTCGAGGACGACACCTTTGGCTTCGAATTTCTGGAAGCCTTTCGCGGAGACGGTGATGTTGTAGGTGCCAGGGGAAAGAGATGAGGCAACGTAGACGCCGTCACCGTTGGTCTCCGTGGTGCGCGTAAGGTTGCCGCCTACGTTGGCAATGACGACTTTCGCGCCGACAACGGCGGCGCCGGACTTGTCGGTGACCGTGCCGCTGATGAGGCCGTTGGTTTGCGCGCCGGCCAGGGCGGGGAGAAGCAGGAGGGCCAGCAGAATGAGCGCGGAGGAAAGAAACGGGCAGCGAGACAATTTTGAGGCAAAACGGTGGCTCTTCACGATGCGACCTCCACAGGATTGAACATTCAAGAAATCGGGAAAGAGGGGGAAGATGCACGCGCGTTCGCTAGCGCGGGACAACGGTGCGCGGCGCGGAAAACGACCACTCTTCAAGAAAACCCCCGGTCCTCGACGAGACCGCAAAGCACCCGCAAACAAGCTATTAAATCGGATTAATAAAGGAAGTTGGTGCGCATGTCAAGGATAAAATGGGGCTGGCTTAGATGCGATTTTCCTGACACAGGGCGTTCTAATGGTTGAACGCACGCGGGAAAATAGCAGAGACTGTGATGCGATGAGGCATTTTCTGATAGTTCGGGTGGTCCTTGCGCTGCTCCTCGTGGGAGGCGGCGCCCGTCACTCGCGCGGTTCACAGCTGAATAATTCAGGAGGCGCCGCGCAGACGGGAGCCGGGGCGAGCGATGCGACGGCGTGGTTCGCAAGAGGGCAAGCGGCGCTGCAGGGCGGCGATCTGGACTCCGCGGAGAATGCGTTTCAAAAAGTGTTGGCGGCGGATGCGAATGCTGGGGCCGCGTACGCAAATCTGGGAGTGATCGCCATGCGCCGGAAGAATTGGGACGAGGCGCTGAAGAATTTGAGAAAGGCGGAGAAGCTGGCGCCCAAGATGGCGGGCGTGCGGCTGAACATGGGCTTGGTGGAGTTCCGGCGGGGGAATTATGAGAAGGCGATCGCGCCGTTGCGGTCGGTCTTGCGCGATGAACCGCGATCGGCGCAGGCGCGATATTTGCTGGGAATGTGCCAGGTGTTTACGGAGCGATTTGGAGAGGCGACGGAGACGCTGGAGCCGCTGTGGCAAGAGCGTTCGGGCGACGTGATGTATTTGTATGTGCTGGGAATCGCGGCGAACAGGGCGGGGAAGAAAGAGCTGGATGACCGCGCGATGAAACGCATGCTGGAGGTTGGAGAGGGCACGCCCGAGTTTCACCTGATCATGGGTAAGGCTTATCTGCAGCACCAGGAATATGACACAGCGTTTGCGGAATTGAGGAAGGCGGAGGAGGCCAAACCCGATTTGCCGTTTGTGCACTTCAATCTGGGGATCGCTTATGTGGAGACGGGGAACGCCGCGAAAGGCGAGGAGGAATTTTTGAAGGACAGCCGGATCGATCCGGAATTGGCGGACGATTTTTACCAGTTGGCGAAGATTTACGCGCAGGAACAGCGGGATGCGGAGGCGGAGCAGGCTTACCGGGAAGCGTTGAAGCGCGATCCGCGGCGGCCGGGGGCGTGGTTTGGATTGGCGAAGATTTATCAGAGACAGGGGAAGTATGTAGAGGCATTGAAGGCGGTTGAGGAGACGCTGAAAGTGGTGCCGGCAAGCGACAAGGCGCATTATTTGCGCGGGCAATTGCTGCAGAAATTGGGACGGAAGGAAGAAGCGAGCGCGGAATTTGCGAGCGCGAAGAAATTGATGGATGCGGATCTGGGCAAGGACCGGGAGAAGTGGAGCGACAAGACGATCGCGAGTCCGGAGCTGACACAGGGGAAGAATTAAGAGAAAGAGAAGAATTTAACGCGGAGTTCGCAGAGACGCAGAGGGCGCTGAGAAGAGGGAAAGCGCATGAGGGGAAGACCCGCCCTCCATAGGCGGGCGCAAACGGCGCGCACCCTTAAAATTGACCCTTCGGCTTCGCCCAGGCCAAGCGGGTGTGGCACCCGGCTTATAGCGGTGGAGATTGCCACGGGCCGCGGGCATGTTCGAGTTGTTCGCCGACGGCGAGGAGGAGTTCTTCCTCATGGGGGCGGCCGATTAGTTGGATATTGATGGGGAGGCCTTCGGGAGATTTTCCCATCGGGATGGAGAGGCCGGGGAAGCCGGCGAGATTCAGCCACTGAGAGAAACGCATAGTGTCGAGGTAGTTGTGCGGATCGCCGCGTAAGTAAGTGCCGGCGCCGTGTTTGAATGCCGGCGCTGAGGAAACTGCGGAGAGAAGAATCGGCACTTCCCGGAGCTGCCGCAGGAGAGAAGCGCGGACGAGATCACGGTCAACGCAGGCTTTCTGGAAGGATTCGAGGGTGACTTTCGGCTCGGCTTGGGTCCTCTCGAGATATGCCGAGAACATCGGGCTTAGTAGAGATTCCTTGCCAAGAGCGGTTTCGCGAAAGAGATCGCCGATTACCGGACCGAAGAAAAACCACCAGAGATCGAGGGCCTGGTCGAGTTTTTCCAGTTTGAAAGGTTCCACACGGAAATTGAGGTCGCACAATAATTGTGCGGCGCGCCGCAACGTGGAGAGAGTTTCCGGAGTGGGGCGGCCAAGTTCGGGGTTTTCGAGAATGCCTATGCGAAGCCCGCGGAGATTGGTTGCCGCAATGTCACGCACGGGCACTGGCGCGGAGAGGGCGTCGCCTGGATCGGGGCCAGATATTACTGCGAAAAGTGCGCGAAGGTCTGCAACCGTGCGCGCCATGGGCCCGACGGCACCAATCCAGGCAAAGGCGCCGGAGCCGGGAGGGTAGTGGCCGGTGGCGGGGATGCGGCCGGGCGTGGGCTTGAGTCCGCAGATGCCGCAAAAGTGGGCGGGAGCGCGGATGGAGCCGCCGCCGTCGCTGCCGACTCCGCCCATCGAGCAGCCGGAGGCGATCGCAGCGGCTTCGCCACCGCTGGAGCCACCTGCTGAATACGCGGGATTCCACGGGTTGGAGGTTTTGCCGGTTACGCGGTTGTCGGTTTCGTAGGCCATGAGAAATTCGGGCGTGTTGGTGTTGCCGAGCAGGATTGCGCCGGCGTCTTCGAGGCGAGAGACGAGAGGCGCGTTGGTGTGGGGAACGTTGTCCTTGCGAAGAAGAGAGCCTGCGGGGCAAGGCCAGCCGGCTACGTCAATGCAGGATTTTACGGTGAGTGGAATTCCTTCCAGCAGGCGATGGGATTCTCCGCGCGCAAATCTGGATTCGGAGTCTCGGGCACGGGCACGGGCGGATTCGGCGTCAAGGTGTACGAAGGCATTGAGTAGGGGCTGAATTTGCCAGATGCGATCGAGATGGGTGGCGATTAGTTCGACGGGAGAGATTTCCTTGCGGCGGAATTTTTCGAGGATTTCGGTGATGGAAGAATAGCAGGCGCGGGCCATGGTTGTGGAAGGAAAGGTAACGGCTCAAATGTGATTGGTCAAGACGAGTTGAAGAAGTGGACGGAAAGCCGCTATAAAATCGGTTGACGATAGGGTTGGTAGCCAAGACAATCGGACGGGACATCGAGCAGGTCTGGGGTCTTCGTGGGTAACGTATCCAAAAGGAACATTCCCGAATGAAAGCTTCGCACTGGGGTTCACGGCGTGTGTATTGGATTTTTGGGGCAGCGGTGTTGCTGCTGCCGGGATTGGTTGTGCTCGCGTCGCACCGGCCTGATGGGGCTTTCAACCAGAGCGCGCCCGCGACAGCGAGTAGCCAGAAAAAAGCGCCGGCGGGGGATGCGCTGCGGCTGAATAGCCTGGGCGTAGCGTACCTGAATCAACAGAAGTCGGCGGAAGCGCAGAAATTCTTTGAGCAATCGCTGGCGGCCGATCCGGAGTTTGCGGTCGCGAGGATGAATCTGGGGATCGCGTTGTTGGCGCAGCAGAAGATGGAGCAGGCGAGAGCGGCGTTGGAAGAGGCGGCGGCCAAGCTGCCCGAGAATCCGTATGCGCGGTACAACCTGGGGCTTGTCTATAAGGATGCGGGCGAGCCGGCGAAAGCGATTACGGCGTTTCAGCATGTAGAAAAAATTGCGCCGGAGGAGCCGGACGCATTTTATTTCGAAGGCTATCTGAATTCGCAACTCCAACAATATGACCAGGCGATTCCGGCATTCCAGAAAGCGCTGAAACTTGCGCCGTATCACGCTTCGGCGCAGTTCGGGTTGGCGCGCGCTTATCAGAGGAAAGGCGATACGGATGCAGCGCGCGAGGGAATGAAGAGATTTCAGAAAATAACCTCGGAGCATCTGGGGATTCCGTTTGGGGCGGGATACGGAGATCAGGGGAAATTTTCGCTGGCGGAATTTGTGGCAGGAGGGGAAACCAGCGTTCCGGCGGAGATCGCGGTGCGTTACGAAGTGGAACCGCTGCAAAAGCTCATCAACATTGCGGGGAAAAGTGTGGGAGATGCCGCGGACAAGAACGGGGCTTGTTTTCTGGACTTTGACGGAGATGGGAAAGCGGATTTGTTTCTGGTTGGAGCGGGGGGCGGAAAGAGCGAATTGTTGCGCAATTTGGGTGGCGGGCGATTTGAAGACGTTACGGAGAAGGCGGGGCTTGGCGGAGTTGGCGCCGGTTTTGGCTGCGCGGCGGGAGATTTTGACAATGATGGGCGGACGGACCTGGCGATCTGCGCGAGCGACGGAGTACGGTTATTTCACAACGAAGGCAGCGGAAAGTTTGTTGATGTGACGGAACGAGTGGGAATTCGCCGCCAAGCCGGATGTGTTTCGCCAACGTTTGTGGATTACGACCATGATGGAGATCTGGATCTGTATTTGACGTTTGCTGCTCAAGGCGCGGAAGGAAAGAAGTCGCGCAATGTTTTGTGGCGGAACAACGGGAATTCGACATTCACGGACGTTTCGGAGGAGACGGGGCTGGGAGTGGAGGCGACGGGTGGCGGCGCGGTGAGCACGGATTTCAACAATGATCGTGCGATTGACCTGGTGCTGGCCGGTGGGGAACGCGGCGCTGACGTGTACCTGAATCCGCGAGAGGGAAAGTTTGCAGAGTTGCCAGCGATTGATTTTGCGAAAGAGAAATTGCCGCCGGCCGTGGGCGTGGTGGCGTTCGATTTCAACAAAGATGGCTGGATGGATCTGGCGTTTACACACGCGGGCGCGCCGGGGATCACGTTGTGGAGAAATGTGGAGGGAAAACGGCTGGAACGAGTGGCGCTGCCGGATTTTGGCTGGAAGCAGGGCTGGGGAATTGCCTGGGTGGACTACGACAACGACGGATGGCTGGATCTTGCGGCCGTGGGAGAGGGCGAGAGCGGCGGGGAAATTCGTGTGCTGCGGAATCTTGGCGACGCCGGATGGTCGGATGTGACCAAGAAAGTGCATCTGGATGGAGTGAAACTGAAGCAGCCGCGCACGCTTGCGGTGGCCGATTTGAAGAATGATGGGAGCCCGGATTTTGTGGTGACGCAAGCGGGCGGCGAGACGCTGGTGCTTGAAAATGTGGGAGCGAATCAGAACCACTGGATGCAGATTGACCTGAAGGCGCTGAACGACAACAAGAGCAGTATTGGGACGAAACTGGAGATTTTTGCGGGCGGGCTTTACCAGAAGTGGGAAATCGCAGGAGCGTCAGGCTACCTCGGACAGAACGGGCCGGGACTGCTTGCGGGGCTGGGCAAGCAGAAAACCACCGATGTGGTGCGACTGCTTTGGCCGACCGGCGTGCCGCAGGACGAAGTGAATCTGGCGGCCGGAAAAACGCAGGCGATTGGAGAGCTTGACCGGCGGGGAAGTTCGTGTCCGGTTTTGTTTTCGTGGAACGGGCTGGAATACGAATTTATTGCGGACATGATCGGGCCGGGAGTGGTGGGGCACTGGGTGGCACCGGGTGAGCGTGATGTGCCGGACCCGGATGAATATTTGAAAGTTTCAGCAAAGAGCGTGCGCGAAAAGAATGGGCGGTTGAGTTTCCGGTTCATGGAGCCGATGGAAGAGACGGTTTACCTGGATCAGGTGCGATTGCTGGCGGTGGATCATCCGACGGGCGTGGAAGTGAATCCGAACGAGCGGTTCGTCAGTGCGCCGCCGTTTCCGGAGTTTCGCGTGATTGCCACGCAAGATGCGCGCGTGCCGGCGGGCGTTTGGGACGACCATGGAAAGGATGTTTTGCCGCTGCTGGCGAAACGCGATCGGAAGTATGTGACGGAATTTGAAGGGCTGCCGTTTGCGGGATTCGCGAAATTGCATTGGATCGAACTGGATTTGGGTGCGTGGGACGCGCAGAAACCGCTGCGGCTGCTGCTGGACGGGTATACGGATTATTTCACGGCGACTTCGATGTACGCGGCGGACCAGGCGGGGATCAAAGTGATTGCACCCTATGTGGAGGCGCAGGACGCGCATGGTAATTGGAAGCAGGTCGTGGAAGATATGGGCTTTCCGGCGGGACTGGCGCGGACGATGGTCGCGGACCTTACGGGGAAAATCCCAGCGGGGACGCGGCGCATCCGAATCGTATCGAATTTGAAGATTTACTGGGATGCGGTGCGGATTGATCAAACGTCGGCGGTGGAAGGTATCAAGGTGGAAGAGGTACCGTTGGCGACGGCTTCGCTCGCCTACCTTGGCTATCCAAAAGAGATACGGCTGCAGCCGGCGAGCGACACGGTGTATTCGTATTCGCAGCGAAGCCCGACGGGGCCCTATGCGCGCGCTACTGGAAACTACACACGGTATGGAGACGTGAAGAATCTGCTCGGCTCGGCGGACGATAAATTTGCGGTATTTGGATCGGGCGAGGGCGTGGAGTTGGAGTTTGATCCAAAGGGATTGCCGGTACTTCCCGCCGGATGGACGCGTGATTACTTTTTTTACGCGAATGGATTCGAGAAGGATTTCGATTTTTATGCGGCATACGCGTTTACCGTGGAGCCCTTGCCGAAGCATGGGCTGGTCTCGTATCCCTACGAAGCGGGGAAAGAGTATCCGCTGGACGACGAACACTTGAAGTATCAATTCGAATACAACACGCGCTCGCGATCGGATCGCCTGCCGGGGAATCTGCGTTACGCATATACCGCGCCGAAGTGAGGAGCAGCCGATGGGGAGAACGGGGGTCGTCACGATCCGGGACGTGGCGCGGGAGTGTGGCTACTCGGCTTCCACCGTTTCGATTGTGCTGAATGGCGCGCCGTTGTCGCGGTATATCCCCGCGGACACAAAAGGAAGAATCGAGACGGCAGCGAAACGCATGGGATACCGGCCGAACCCGCTGGCGCGATCGCTGCGGAGCCAACGGTCAAACATTGTCGGGGTGATGGTTATCGATATCACCGACCCGTTTTGCACCCCGATCTTGCGTGGGCTGGAGAATGCGCTTTATCAGGCGAGTTATTTGTCGCTGCTGGCGGATGCGCACAACGAACCGCACCGGTTCGAACGGTACCTGGAAATGCTGCTGGACCGCCGCGTGGAAGGTTTGGTGGTGATTGCAAACTGGCTGGTGACGGACATCAAGCTGCTGGCGGACCTGACCGAGTGCCAGGTGCCGACTGTGATCGCGGGCCGAAGTTTTGAGAACCATTCCGTAAGCACGGTTTCCGTGGACAATGAAGGCGGCGCGAGCATGGCGCTGGAGCATCTTTACCGGTTGGGGCACCGGGAAATTGCGTTTCTGCGCGGGCCAAAGGCGCTTTCGAGCAGCGGTCAGCGATGGAAGGGAATTCGCGCGTTCGCGCAATCGGCGGGATTGCACCTGGATTCCAAAAAGATTCTGGAACTGCCGGAATCGCTGGATCCGAATTCGAGTTTTGAAGCCGGAGCGCAGTTGACGGGGGAATTGCTGCGGCAGGGGAAACCGTTCACGGCGCTGATGGCCTACGACGATCTGACGGCTTTGGGGGCGTTGCGCGCAATGAAGAAAAAGGGATTGCGGGTGCCGGAAGATTGCTCGGTGGTTGGATTCGACGACGTGGCACAGGCGAGTTTATCGGTGCCGTCGCTGACGACGGTGCGGCAGCCGATGGAAGCAATGGGCAGCCTGAGCGCGGGGATGGTGCTGGAAGCGATTAAAGCGATGGATGAGAAGCAGGACGTACCGGTGGTGCGAAGAAAAATTCCCGCGGAGCTGGTGGTGAGGGAATCGACGCGGGCGCTGAAATAAAGGAGATCGAGTTCGCGCCGGTTTGTTATTTCGGAGCGGGGGTGAAGGCGTCGGGGGGATCCAGATAACCTTGTTGCCAGAACGCCTCACCTTTTAATGAGCCTGAACTGAATTTCTGGATATTCACGGAAGTTGCCGCGGCGATGGCGCCGTCGGCCGCGTCAAAGATTACGACCACACCTTCGGGCGCGGGGTTTGCGGTGGAACCTTCACGGAAGCCTTTTTCGAATAGCGCGAGGCAATAGTTGAGACGGACCGTTGGCCCGGTCTCCTTCGGATTTTGAGAAAGCGGTTGCACGGTGAAGATTCTCACCTTTTTACTTTTGAGCGGCGCCCATTCGCCGGGAAAATCGCCAGTTTCCTCGCGCTCGATACGGAAACCCGTGAACTTTTCTTCCGGGCCGGCCGCGGCGGACTGCAATCTGGCGGCGAGGCCCTCGGGCAGCTCGACGGAGCTTTTGCGGACAAAGCCACGCGAATCGCCGGAGATGGAGATGTGGATCCACTCCCCTTCTTCATCCAGGAACTCAAATTCATCGTTAGCAGCAGCTTCGAAGAGGACGCGAGAACTCTCCGCATTCTTTGCGTAGATCGGAGTGCGGGATTTTTTTACGACGATCAGATTTTTTGGATGAGCCTGGGTGTGCTGGAGTTCCTGAAGATTCTGGAGTTCGGCGGTGAGTTGTTGAACCCGCTTTTCGCCGGCGATGCGCTGATTGCGAAGGGCGGCGACTTCATCGGGCTGCTGAGCGGCTTGCGGGAGAGGAGCGGCCATGGTTGCGGCGGTACGCGCGCCCGAAAGATCCAGCTTGGGCTGGGGAGCTTGAGGAGAGCTCGAAGTTGGGGACGCGGGAGAAACGGGCTTGCCGGTAAGTTTCTCCTCGAGGCGATCGAGAAAATCGAGTTCGAGCCGCCCATTGGAGGGGAGGACTTGATAGCCGGACTTGGAGACGTCGCGATCGGCGTACCAGGCGGTGATTTTTGCCGAGAGGCGAACGATGGTGCTTCCGGCGTCGCCGGAGAGCAACTCGATGGAAAATTGATAGAAGCCGCGCTCGTAGCGGTCGAGAGGCTTGTCGGCTGGCGCGACGAAGCCATCGAGCACGGGAAGTTTCTGGCCGGAATAAGCTTGCAGATCCTTAAGCGCCTGCTCCACCCGGACGCGCGGCACAGTGAAATTTCTGGCGTAGGGGATCGCTTGAGCGGAAGTTCCACGGGCGAATGACGCCAGGTAAACGAAGCAGAGCAGAATTTTTGCGGAGCGAAACGAGAGGAGCCTCAAGGCAACTGCTCCAGAAGTTCCTGAGGGAGCCATCCGCGCTGGCCATCCGGCGTCTCGACTCCCAACCAATGTGGCGTAACGATAAGGATCACGACGTCGGTGAAGGCAGTGAGCGTCTTGAGCGTGGCAGCGGACTGGAAGGGTGCGGCTTTCAAGTCGGCGCCGGGAGCTTTGACGCGGCGTTCGAGTTCGTGGTGCAGGGCGCTGACCTGCTGCTCGAGGTCTTTTTGTGCGGACTGGGCATTGCTGATCCGCGAGGTTTCGTCCTCGCGCTGGCGAATCACGGATTGGCGAACGAGTTCGGCGCTGGTCTGGCGGCGCCTGGCGTCAGCGGCCTGGGCTGCGGCTTCCTGGAGAGTTTCCAACTGATCCTTGATTTCCTTCATTTCGCTTTTTTCGACCGTGCCATCGGAGGGGTGAAAGACGCGGTGGGCTGTCTCCTGATAGATGGCGTCGATTTTCACGCGGGTGCGATTCGCGTCCACGGGAATCAGGACGAAGCGAACGGCGATGGTGCCCTGGTCTCCTGACTCCAGGAAATGTCGGGGTGCAATCGCGTTCTTGCGAATTTTGAAATAAACGTCGCCAGGGCCTTGCCATGGATCGAAAAGAGGAGTGGAATTGACGGCTTCGGCGCCGGTCAAAGTTGGTTCCTTGTCAAAAATCAGAGTGCCATGGATGACTTGATCGTGAACAACGAACTGCACGGCCTGGCGAACTTCATCCAAAGAACCAAAAAATTCGCGCACGAGCCCGGGAGTGGTGAGTGTTTCCTTCGGGATGCCAGCCGCAGGAAGAAGAAGCATCATCAAGATTGAAATTGCAGCGAAACGAAGAAAACGACCGGGTCGAAAAAACATCTGCGGCGCAATTGTAATTCTAACCCACATTTTTAATCTGCGTACTGTGTTACCCCCAAGTCTGGGGTTGTGTCAAATCCGGAGTCGCGCGGAAGTGAGCGCGCGGAAGAGGACCGGAACGGTACCAAACTCAGCTAGGCCTTTTCCGAGGACTGGTGAAATCGCAATTTTCGCCAATTTCACCAAATCCACGAGCAGCTTTCCGCCCTTCTCCTTCTGTCTTTTCAATCTCTTGCGGATGGTCCGCGTCTTGCACATGGAGATGGGTGGGCGTCGCTTATGAAAAACTTTCCAAATGTATGTAAGAAATCTCTTGCATTCATGGAACAAGAGGGAGTAGCATCCGCAACGGTTCAGGGACTGAAGGTCGCGCAAAGCTCTCTTGACGGAGAGGCAATGCGCGGTTTTCGGAAGTTGGTTCGGAGCTACTCGGCCAAATGTGGGAGTTGGCGCGTTCAGAGCGCCAGCGATCTGTTTTGCCTGAAGCACCCTATCCAAATACCCTTCACCCAATTTGAACGCAGTCCAAAAACGTTGTCTGCTCAGCGTTTGCCCGACGTACTTGAGGAGGCAGTATGGATGCTAGGGGTGGTAGTGGGGTTAGCGGGGTAGCACCCCGGCCGGTTAGAAGTTTGTTGTACTTTGCAGCGGTCCTCGGAATTTTCCTCTCGACCTGCAGTCCAGCCAGCGCCCTTCCCGCATTCGCAAGAAAATACGGCATGCCATGTTCCTCGTGCCATGAGGCGTGGCCGAAGTTGAGCCCGTTCGGGCAGCAGTTCAAAGACAACGGATATCAGATGGGGAACGATCGAGATGCCCCTATATTCCAGAGCCCGGCGTACTGGCCGGTGACATTTCGCATCACGCCGCAGTGGCATCGGGAAAGCACCAACAAAGTAGCAGTGGACCAGACGGCATCAGGAGAAGCGCAAGTTACAACGCATGGCTTCGACTGGAGCGGGCTGGATTTTCATACGGCGGGAACACTCGCCAAGGACTTCTCGTTTTATGTCCTGCCGTCCTCGGATAACACGGGGGCATTTCACTTTGAGGCCGTGTGGGCGCGCCTGGACAATATCGCCGGAAGCTCGTGGCTCAACATCAAGCTGGGAAAATTCGAGTTGGATAACCTGCTGTCGGAAAAGCGGATTTTGACCCTCACGAGCATTTCCGGTGTTTATACCAACTATCATTTTCAGCCCTTCATTTCCCCTGGAGTAGCCGAAACTTCGTATGCCTTCGGCATTGGCGACAACCAAGTGGGCATCGAGTGGTTGGGACACTCTAAGAATGACCGGACGCGCATCTCAGCCTCACTCCTGAGTTCGAATGATGGATCTCCGGGTTTGCCAACAAGCCGCGGCTACGACGGCTTCTTTGCAGCCAGCCAGGCTTTTCAACTCGGCAGCCTGGGGCTGCAGCGAGTTGGCGGGTTCGCATACCTGGGCGAGGCACCCACCTATTTCCAATTCACCAGTGGCGGGCCAACAGCAGGCATTCCCGGTACTGGAATCGGCAACAAGGGCTTCCAACGATACGGCCTGATCGGCATGTGGTACATCAAGAAGTTTGATATCACCACGATTTACTTCCACAGCCGGGATGATAAGACCTTGGCCACGACTACGGCGCTGACCGGCACGCCACCTACGCTGCCAGCGGGTGCACGTGCTCCTGTCTGGAATGGCGGGCTCTTTGAGAGCCACTACAACCTCAATCCGCAGTTGATTTTCATCAACCGCTACGAATTGGTGCGGATGTCGCAGCAAGTGTTCTCGTTAAACCCGTCCAACCTGGGCAACACCGACGTGCTGACGTTCGGTGTGCGGTACTACCCGTTCATTTCCAGTCGCGCGGGTTTTGCATACCACGGGGAGTACGCCATCATCCGTCAGCGCGGCGCATCTCCTGTGACCAATACCGACCTCGTGAGCAGCAGCTTACTACTGGGGTTTGACTTTGACTTCTAAGGGAGAACATATGCGGAGGATCAATTTTGCACGAATTGCCGTGAACCTTGTCCTCGCAGCCGCTCTGCCGGTACTTGCGGGGGCGCAGCAGATGGAATCCCACGAAGGGAAATGGACCGGACATGCTGACGCGGGCAGGCAACTTTACTACCGCTATTGCTGGGGCTGCCACGGTGCCCGTGGCAACGGCGACGGCGAAAATGCCCCTTACTTAAATATACTGCCGCGGAACTTTGTTGCGGCAACGTTCAAATGTCGCTCAACGCCGACGGGTACGCTGCCGTCGGACCAGGATCTATTTAACACCCTGGGTCGAGGGATCAATTTCACGAATATGCCGAATTGGTCGGCATTGACGGACCAACAGCGCGCAGACCTGGTTGCATTCATCAAGACTTTTTCGCCACGGTGGAAGACGGAAAAGCCAGGCGATCCGATTCAGATTCCGCCAGAGCCCGCGCTGACCGTGGCCAGCATCAAGCACGGCGGCGAATTATTCCAGAAGCTGGAATGCTGGAAGTGCCACGGTCAGGAAGGCCGTGGTGATGGGCCTTCGGCCTCCACGCTCACCGACAGCAACGACCAGCCCATCCGTCCATATAATTTCACTTCCGACAACCGTTCCAAGTGCGGAAGGACAAACCAAGACATCTACAAGATTTTCATGACCGGCCTGGATGGCACGCCAATGCCTTCCTTCGCCGACGTGGTTAAACCGGAAGATGCCTGGGACCTGGTGCACTTCTTGCGCACACTGCAATACAACAACAAGAGCCCCGAGCTGACCTTGTGGCTGAGCACCAAGGAAGGCGCGGAAATTGTAAACGCCAAGAAGGTGGAAAACACCTACACCGGCTCCGGCGTGAAACCCTAATTTAGTGTTCCAAGTTTCGGGAGGAGGATTCGCATGAGTATGAAGCATGTGATTATGGCGGGACTGGTGACGCTGACAGCTTCGGCTGTGGCGTTGGCGGGACCTGCGGGCGGCACTGTCAGCGGCAAGGTGACCTACGAAGGGACACCGGCCAAGATGAAGTCGATTGATATGTCGAAAGAACCGTCTTGCGCAAAGATGTACACCACGCCGCCGTTGGTTGAGACCGTGGTGACTGGTTCGGGAAACAGTCTTCAGGATGTGGTCGTGTACATCTCGGCAGGGATCCCGGACGATGCAGCGCCGTCAAACGCGGCGGTGTTCACCCAAAAAGGCTGCCGTTACATTCCGCACGTCCTGGCGTTTCAGGTGAATCAGGAAATAAAGATAGTGAATGAGGACCAAACCTCGCACAACATCCACCCGCTGCCGAAGCTGAACCGCGAGTGGAACAAGTCGCAGCCGCCGGGAACGCCGCCGATCAGCGAGAAGTATGACAAGGCGGAGTTTATTCCGGTGAAGTGCAACGTGCATCCGTGGATGCACGGGAATTTCGCGGTGATGAAGAATTCACACTACACCATAACGGGAGACGGCGGGGCATTCAGTCTGGCAAATCTGCCGCCGGGGAAGTACACGGTCACGGCCTGGCAGGAATCCTACGGTGATCAATCGCAGGAAGTGACCATCAGCGGCAGTGAAACCAAAACCGTCAACTTCGTCTTCAAGGCCAAGCCCTATTGAAACAAAGCTTGGCAACTCATCTTCCATGATCAGCGGTATCGCGCAAGCACACCCAATGCAATGGATCGCCCTTGAAGCGGGCAGAGGCGGGGAACTATGGGCAAGTTTTTTGCGATAACTATCCTCGTGATTGCAATCTTGTCGGCAATCCCCATCGTGATGCATACGTGGGAGGCGCCCGCGGACATCTCCACTCACGGGCATTTGATTGATGAGCAGATGTCCGAAACGATGGCGGAAGCGGGAATCTCTTTTCTCGCCGCTCAACTCCTGCTCGCGTTTTTTATCTGGCAGTTTTCAAACCGCGGCACGGAGACGAAACTCAAGAGCTTTCCGGGGGGCGCCAAGGCTCTGGTGATCGCCGCCCTGTTGGTGGTGGGGGTGGAAGTCTTGGCCCTTGGAGTTTTCGGAGTGAAGGCATGGGCCGACGTATACCTTACACCGCCCTCGGCGAGCGCAATGCCAATCCAGGTTCAGGCCGGACAATTCGCTTTCTATTTCCGCTACCCCGGTCCGGATGGAAAGTTTGGCCCCATTCACCCGGAGCGGATCAATGAAGGCTCGCAGGAATTCTTTGGCCTCGACAAGGAACACGATGTGGAATCGCGGGACGACATTGTGACCGCGGAGATGGCCGTTCCGGTGAACAAGGAAATCCATTTGCTCATGCACGCCAAGGATGTTGGCCACTCCTTTTTCGTCCGGGAGTTGCGGGTGCAGCAGGACTTTGTTCCTGGGCTGGATGTTTCCCTGCACTTTACGGCAACAAAGACCGGCAGATACGAAATTGTCTGCACCCAGCTTTGCGGCCTCGGACATTACAACATGAAGGCGTATCTCGAGGTCTTGTCCAATGACGATTTCAACGAATGGCTGAAGAAGCAGGCGGCGAACCAGTAGCACTTCCCCCCGCTTTCGCGCGGCGGTTGGAGAATCTTTATTTGAGGTGAGCAGAAATGCACGACACGTCAGCCCACGCGGTCCAGCACCAAGCTCCGACAAGTTTTATCCGGAAACACGTCTTCAGCCTGGACCATAAAGTGATCGGCAAGCAATATTATGCGCTGGCCCTGGCCGCCGCTCTTGTCGGGATGTTGCTCTCCTGGATCATGCGCATTCACCTGGGATGGGGGAATGCGGCGATTCCTGGACTCCAAGTGCTGTCCCCCAATGGAGCGCCGGGCGGCGTGCTGACGCCGGAGTATTACCTGCAATTGATGACCATGCATGGCACGATCATGGTCTTTTTCGTGTTAACCACCGCGCCTTTCGCCGCGTTTGGGAATTACTTCCTGCCGATCCAGGTCGGCGCGGAGGACATGCCCTTCCCGCGGTTCAACATGATGTCGTTCTGGGTCACCTTCACGGCCTTCCTCGTCCTGGTCTCTTCCTTCTTTCTGGGCGATGGGCCAACCCTGGGCGGTTGGACGCAATACGCCCCACTGAACGCGATCGGTTCAACGTCTGGTCCGGGCCAAGGCCTGGGTGTGGTCCTATGGATGATTTCGATCGCGCTGTTTTGTATCGGCCAGTTGCTGGGCTCTTTGAACTTCATCACCACCACACTTGATCTTCGGGTCAAAGGGATGAGCCTCATGCGGCTGCCGCTCAGCGCGTGGGCCTGGTTCATTACTTCCTGCATGGGGCTGACCGCGTTTTCCGTATTAATGCCCGCTTGTATCCTGGTCATTCTGGATCACATCGCGGGGACGAGTTTCTTTGTCGCCTCGGGTTTGGTTCTCAACGATCAACTAATCCCGCATTCGGGCGGATCGACCCTGCTCTGGCAGCACCTGTTTTGGTTCTTCGGGCATCCCGAGGTGTACATCGCCATTGTTCCCGGAATCGGGATTGTTTCCCACGTCCTGATCGCAAATATGCGCAAGCCGATGCTCAGCCAGAGGGTGCTCATCTATTGCATGGGGGCCCTGGCCGTCCTCAGCTATATGGTCTACGGCCACCACATGTTTGTCAGCGGGATGAATCCGATTTCTGCGCTGGCATTCTCCTTCCCGACGCTGGTGATTACGATTCCGGCGACCATCACGGTGCTGATCTGGGTATTCAGTCTGTATGGTTCGCGGTTGCG